>Ga0116217_10000275_pt1 | contig 58362 bp, 52 predicted proteins | sample Sb_taG_6_FD_89697 | JGI IMG/M metagenome (GOLD analysis project Ga0116217, IMG submission 89697) | Peat soil microbial communities from Weissenstadt, Germany - Sb_50d_4_PS metaG | ecosystem: Environmental > Terrestrial > Soil > Wetlands > Peat | place: Germany: Weissenstadt | collected 2010-09-21
ACGACGCCATTCAAAATTGACTTGATGGATCCCTGCATGGGAATGAAGCGATTCACCAGCCACAGGAGGATACCCACCACGACGAGAACTTCCAGGAGTTGAATTAAAGGCATAATCGTTGACCTTCCTTGTTTCGCGGGCTAACCCCTCTCATCCGCCTGGAGGTGTTGCCCTGATTCGATTTTCGAGAGCTCTTAGGGTCGAATTGTGTTCGCCGCATGGTTTGGCGGCGTACACACGGATGAAGAATGCCGATTGACTGGATGTGGTCGCCTGGCACGACTTAGCGGCCTTAAGAATGAGAGCTACGAATCAGCGTCCGCGGCTCCGTCTGCACACTCAGGTAGATTAAGAATGACAGGTGCGGATATTCTCGTCTGAGCAAGATAGCTCACATGCGAAAGAACTAGGGTTGCGTGCTAGAGCGACCGGATCAAATCGCGGAAGCTGCAGCCTGTCTCGCGGCATGCAACGGCTCGTGGATATTGTCAGTCGCGCTCGACCGCATGGAATGCATCAGCTCCCAGGAGTACGGGAATTCCCGTCCGCACTCCAGGCAAACCTGGTACGTTCGTCTCTTGATCGTGAACACACGGCTCAGTTCGCTATGACGACACCCGAAGGCGAACTGGAACATTCGAAGCGGAAGTTTCATAAATCCTGTGCGCGTTGCCGTCGCTCGCAACTTCCATTGGCATCCAGCCACTTCAATAGAGAACTCACACTTGCCCGAGCCAGGGCAATTGAGCAATCCGCAGCTCCGTAGTAAAGATTGATCGTGTCGCCGTCGGGGTCCATTGTGTATCCGCACGGAAACACCACATCGTTGACATCGCCGTGGCGCTCGTACTCGGCCTCCGGCCCAAATATCCACGAATCTCCTCGCAGCAAACACTTTTCTGGCTTTTCCAGGTCGAAGAGGGCCAACCCCAATCGATATAAACACCCCGAAGGTGTGTGTCGTACTCCGTGGTAGAACACGAGCCATCCCCTGGAAGTTTCGATGGGTGGCGGCGACAAGCCAATTTTGTTTGCGTCCCACCACGCCCCTCGGCGCGCTTCCAGCATGAGCCTGTGCCTGCCCCAATAGCGCAGATCGGGAGAATAAGAAATCCACATGTGCGACCCCAGGGTCGTCATGGGCCGGTGGATCAGCGCCCAGCAGCCGTCGATTCTTCGAGGCAAAAGCGCAGAGTCTTTGTCGTCCGGCGGCATGATCACGCCGTAGCGCTCGAAACTTTGGAAATCCTTGGTCAGAGCCAGCGACACTCCGGGGCCGCCGCGCGAATAGGAAGTGTAAGTGACCACATATTGCTGCAGCTCGGGCACGAAAGTGATACGCGGATCCTCAATGCCCCAGATCTCCTCGGGATGCTCCTTTGGGCTGGGCATCAAGGTCGGTTCGCTGTCAATCTCCCAGCCATCGACCCCGTTTCGCGAGCGAGCGGCGCAAAGATGCGACAAGCCGCGTCGATCCTCCACGCGGCAAAGCAACAGGGTAGAGCCATTTGCCAGCAGCGTCGCACCCGCGTTGAAAACGCTGTTGATGGGATAGGGCCAGTCCTTACCCGTCAGGATTGGGTTGGAAGGATGCCGCAGCAGCAGCGGCTCGTAGCGAGCGCTCAGAACGGTCATAGGCGTCTGTGCGGAGATGGTCACGATGGAATTTCCATTTGTTCAGGCTCCTCCAGCGAGCGCATTTCCAGAAGCGTCATCAAGAACGACAGCGTCGATTCGGCTCCCTGATTCTCATTGGCCCGGTCGGGATGCAGGCCATCCCGGCACCCTCCAGTTACGGAGTCATAAAGAGGCAATTGCAGATCGTTGTCGCCCAGGAACCAATTGAAAGCCGACCACGCTTCTCTCCGCCAGCGGTTGTCACCGGTCATGCGGTACGCCTGCAAACACGCAGAAACCGCGCCGGCAGCTTCAATCGGCTGTTGATCGAAGCGGGCCTTCTCCCCGCCCTGGCGATAGAAGCCTTGCGACCCAATCGGCACTAAGTGGTGGTTGATTTCGCAATGCTGCGTTTCTGACAGCCAATCCAGTGCTTCGAGACCAGCGGAAACCATACGATCATCCGAGCAAGCGGAGCCCACCAGCAGCAGGGCTTGAGGCAATCTCGCGTTGCCGTAGGCCAAAACGTTCTCGAACCACTTCCAATCCCGGCTGCGGATCGACTCATACATATCGAGCAATCTCCGGCTGAGGGCAGATCGCACTTTCTGCGCGTCGCGGTCGCCAGGATATGAATTGAGGTATTCCTGAATTCCGAGCAGAGTGTAGGCCCACGCACGGGGACTGCTGAATTCCACCGCGACGGGAAGCGAGAACTCGAACAAACGGCCGGCCGCGCCCTGAAGTCCCTGATCTTCGGACCGGCCCAAAACCGTTCCAAGTCCCCACAGGGCCCGCCCATGGCAGTCTTCCGAGCCCACCGCTTCGTTCCAGCGGCGGTCGTAGCCGAGAAAGTTTCTAAACCTGCCGTTCCCCGGATTGAAGGCATGTTCCAGGAACGCCAGATACCGGGAAGAGAAATCCGGAGTTGCAAAACCTGGAATCGCCCCGCCGCCGTTCGCGCGTGGTTCCCTGCATAGTTCCTCGAGCCGCGCGGCAAAAACGAGTGCGCGTGCATTGTCGTCGGTGGTGTACCCCTCTCCGCGGTTCGGAATGGTGAAGATCGAGTGCTGCAGCATGCCCGTGTCATCGGTCAGCCGGTGCAGGTGGTTCAGTTGCAACTCGGGCAATTGATCCAGCGACTTCTTGGTAACGCGAGCCGAGAACTGAACTTTCGGACTTGCCATGCGGTCGCTGCGCACCCGCGCGAAACTCTCCATGTAACCCTGCGCAACTCTTTTCCATACCATCTCCCGCGCGAACAGATACGCGCGCTTGCGCATGGCATGGCGTATCGCCGGCGTGTCCAGCAGCTCGATTGTCTTCTGTGCGATCGCGCCCGGATTTTGGAACGGGACCAGCGCGCCCCGTCGGTCGTCCAGCAATTCGATCGCATGCCAGTATGGAGTCGAGATGATCGCCTTGCCCGCACCGAGCGCATACGCCAGCGTTCCCGAGACGACTTGCTCCTCATGGCGGTAAGGAGTGATGTAAATGTCCGCGGCGCCGATGAACTGAACCATCTCCTCCGGACTGACGAAGCGGTTTTGGAAGATCACCTGGGATCCCACTCCAATGTCCTTCGCCAAGTCCTGCAAGTACGTTCGATACTTTTCCCCTTCGCGACGAAGGATATGAGGGTGGGTGGCGCCTGCGACGATGTAGGCAACATTCTTGTGTTTGGACAAAATCTGCGGAAGCGCCTGAATGACGTTTTCAATTCCCTTGTTCGGTGAAAGCAGGCCGAACGTGACTAGAACCGCTTTTCCTTCCACCCCGAACCTGTCCTTGTAGAAATTGGGATCGAGGAATGGCAGGTCCGGAACTCCATGGGGAACCATATCGATCTTGCTGCCGGGAACCTTGAAGATTTCCTGCAGGAACTGGGACGAGAGCTCGCTCATGACAATGAGGCGGTCGGACAGTTCTGCGATCTCTTCCATGACCATCAGTTGGTTGGGGTCTGGCTCGCGCAGAACCGTGTGCAGTGTGGTCACCACAGGCATCTTCAGGCCGCGCAACAGCTGCAAAATATGGCTTCCGGCCGGACCGCCGAAGATTCCATACTCGTGCTGCAGGCAGACCATGTCGATGTTGTTGAAATTCAGGAAATCAGCCGCTTCTTGGTAGGCCTTCACGTCATCCTGCGCAAGCGACCATCGCACCCGTGCGGGATAGTCATATCCTTCTTCGGTGTCGTTGACCGGCAGCGCCAACAATCGAGCCGTCCCGTACTCTGCGGCAATCGCGCTGCACAGGTCTGTGGTGAACGTCGCAATGCCGCATTGTCGTGGAAGATAGTTCCCGATCACTCCGATTCGACTGGGCAGCGAAGGCTTTGACTGCAATCGTGGGCGAGCCGGTGAGACCCCGTTGCCTACCAAGGGCCGAGGGCCGACCACTTCCAGGAGTCCTTTGGGAAACACTGTGTTTGGTAGCGACATTTGTCCCTAATCAGGTGAGCGCAGGCGCGGAACGAGGCTGCTTTTCAGATGGGCCCCGAGCGATCACCGGCGCTGGTTTGAGACCAGGATGGCTGGTCTATTCAATTTCCGGTTGATCTTGGCGTTTCGTCCACCGGTACAACTTGCCTGTTATCAGTATTCAACGAAGGTGGACCTGCGGACTGGTCAAAATTGACCAGGTGTACCTACGAGTGGCTTGCGGTAGCGGAGCCCAAATACCCGGCATTAAATCTGCACGGGAACTAATTCCGGGCTGCACCGGGAATTGTGGATGGATTTGACCGCGTCTTCGGCCGTGAATCTCCCCATGATCAGGGCAAGCTTGCGATTGGTTGTGGTCTGGATGGGCGTCCGATCAATCCGCTCGACGTATTCAGGGGCGCGCGTCCCGCCACGGATCACTTTCACAAGAAACTTCGTGTTTTTCATGGGCTTCTCCTAGTCGCTCGGGTATTAAACAAACCAAAGATGAAAGACAAATGGGAGACGACTCCAGGCGCCTCCCATTTTCACGGACTACAGTTCTTACGCGGCTTTGCTGTGAACCTTGGCTTCGAGAGCCTTCTCGCTGCCAACATTCACCTTGATCTGCTTGGGCTTGGCTTCGGCCTTCTTGGCCAGGTTAATCTTCAGCACGCCCTTGTCATAGTGGGCGCTCACTTGCGCCGGATCCACGGAACTGGGCAGGGTGAAGGAGCGCGTAAAGCTTCCGTACTGGCGTTCGACGCGGCGGAAGTTCTCTTCTTTCTCTTCCTTCTCGATCTTGCGCTCGCCATGGACGGTGAGGGTCGTGTTCTCGATGCGGACATCAATGTCTTTCTCGTCGATGCCGGGGACTTCGAGTTTCAGGGTGATGCTGTGCTCGTCTTCGTAGATGTCCACCGGCGGTGCGAAGCTGGTGCTGGTTAACGCCTCATCCGGGGCTTCGGGGCTATAGGATTCACGGTAAAGACGATTCATACGGTTCATGCGGTCTTGCATGGTCAAAAACTCACGGAATGGTTCCCAACGGTTCAATAGTGTCATAACGTAGGTTCCTCCTTCAGAGGGGGGCTAAGAGGAAAAACTTCAGATGGGCTGACTTAGATCAGAGAACCTGAAAGAGTAAGAAGAGGAAGCTTGCTCAGTCTTGATGCTAGGCTTCTGTGGCACCGTTGTCAAACTTACAGCGGCAACCGGTACTGACTCAATCTGCTCTCCGCGGGGTTTCTCCGCGAACTCTGCGGCTGCTCTCAGCGACCTCTGCGACTTAGGACTCCGTGTTTACCGAAGGCGAAGCCCCATCCCAAACCTTGCAGCGCAGAGACCGCGAAGAACGCCGCCGAGTACGCAGAGATGGCAGACCGCTTCTTGGAATGTTCATGGGATATGAAACTGAGACATTACCGCGGCAACGGGTGGTGGTGCAGTGGGGGTGGTGGTGCACTTTGGAAAGGAAGGGAGCCGAACTCGCGACAGCTCTAATCCGGCCGGGCACGGGACGGGTCGGTGAGAGCGATCAGTTTGCCCAGCGGATAATCTTCCTGGTTCAGTGGTGTCTCAGGCTCGGGGTTGATGGTCAGGACCCTGCCGCTTAGAACTCCCCGGATGAGCAGGCGGTCCCGGTCGACGGCAACGACCCTGTATCGCTCTTCGAAGATTGACTTCCCGGTCTTTTTCATCGGGTTATTCGATGCGCAATTCCGTCACAGAGTTTGTCGTCTTTGTCTGTGGATACCGGGGTTCTATCCCATCTTAAGAACTCAGGCCCTATGATAAATGTAACTGATCACAATTGAACATCTTGTCGCCGAGCAACGCTGCATTATGTTGCTATGAAAGTTAAACGGGAGCAAGCCCTGGCGGTTCGTTGCCCAACCTGTGGTGCTAAGCCCGGAGAAAAGTGCGAGCTTAGCACTGGGCTCCCCCGCACAGACCCGCATCGAGATCGGCGCCTGGCAGCTTCGGACAAGTAACGAACGCCCACACCAACCCGGCCAACTCAACAGTTCAGGGATGCCTTGCTGTGCCGACCCTCGCAATTGTCCCGAATTCGCCGGGCACAAAGTTAGGGCAAGCGAAAAAATCTTCCCTTGGGCAGTCAAACCTGAGGCGAAACAAGACAAATTCCCGGGATTCAAACCAGCGCTGGTTCGGGGAGCGCTGAGCCGATGCGGTCGAACGCGTCCTTCACGGACGCAGCGGCGGCCACGCTCTCTTCTTCCGTAGGCGTTGTGACCTGGAGCAATCCCTGACGGCCGAGGTTGGGGGGAAGGATGAACGAGTTCTGGTGTTGCATAACAAATTCCAAAATGTCAGCCAGCCCTTCGGATTGGTATCCATTGTCGAAGTGGACGCCGGCGTCATGAAATGTGGAGGATGTCGTCCAGTACTCACAAGCCAGAAGCCAATGACCACGGGTTAGCGATGACCAGAACTTCAGATAGTCCAAAGTGCCACCCGTAGCGAAGCCGTATTCGATGTGAATCAAGCCAGTCGGAGCGCCATGGATCAAGTCTGCCCAAAACACAACAATTGCAGACTCAAGGATGCGCTCGAGACTTTTATTCTGATTTGGTGTCATCTCTTCACTCTCCGTCCGGAGCGCTCAGCCTCTGGCCCACTCTGCGTCCCGCTGAAACGTCCGCCGTGCTACAACGCCATCCAGGTAACAGCTCTGTTGGATATGGCGCGAGTGTGCCGAAACGATGGCATAGGGCACACCCAGAAAACGTTTGGCGACGATTCCCGTGACCTCGAGGCCATTGAAGTCTTGTCGCTTCACCTTCCCGAGAATCCGTTGCAGTGCATTCTGGATCTTCTTCGCTCCCAGAGCGCCGAAGAACATTACTCTGACTTCCGCCGCCATGAAAAAGAAGTTCCATCCCGCGGCATGGATCTTGCGATCGACGGCGAAGCCATCCACCGCCTTGACCAAGTTCCAGCTGCCCGAGCAGGGCTCGCTTTCCAGCCCAAGGAGCTTTTTCATCCCGGGCCACTCCTTCATCAGAATCGTGCCGACTTGAACGGTTGGTGGCGTAATTCCTCCATGGAAAACAGGTTGCGCAATTAAGCTCGCGTGAGCGCAGTGGCGACGACCAGCAACAGCGAGACGAATAGCATCGCACCGCTGCCCAGCAGCACGATTTCGCTGACCAGGTCACGCTTCATTAGATCTTCTTGGCGGCACATTTGGCCTCCCCCGCATCGGACAAACCGTTGCGCCGGGGCTGGCCGGACGAGGTGCCCTCCACTGGAAGGCGACGCGATTGCGGATTCCGGTTGGTGGAGATGACCGGCAATGGTCCGCGATCCACCTTTGTCCGAACAAGCCCCTGGCCTCAAGAACGCAGGCAGGCCGTTTGTTTGGCGGATCAGCTGCTCTCTTGACCTATCCACAGGTTCGCCTATGTCCTGGCGAAATACTGTGCAGAATGGCTCACTTAGGAAACTTGCCAGGACCGGCTAAGTTGGGCCAATGAGGTCCCTGGACTATACTTAGTGACGATGAGCTCTGCTGCGGCAACCAGGAAAGACCGCGGATTCGACCCTAACACTTTCCTCGCGACGATCGGCGATGGCAGGAAGATCCTGGCTGTTCCAAAAAAGCAAACGATCTTCGGACAAGGGGACGGGGCGGACGCTGTCTTCTATATTCAGGAAGGGAAAGTGCGGCTCACCGTCGTATCCAAGATCGGCAAGGAAGCAACGATCGCCATAGTGAGTGAGGGGAATTTCTTTGGCGAAGGTTGCTTGGCAGGGCAGCTTCTGCGCATGGGCTCCGCGGCTGCAATGACGGATTGCGAGATTCTGCGGGTGGAGAAGAAGGCGATGATGGATGCACTCCACCGCGAACCCGCGTTTTCTGAGATGTTCGTGGCGTATCTGCTGGCGCGCAATATCCGCTACGAAGAGGATCTGGTCGACCAGCTGTTCAACTCCAGCGAAAAAAGACTGGCCCGCGTCCTTCTATTGCTCGCTCATTTCGGCAAGGAGGGCATTCCCGAAACCGTGGTCCCCAAGATCAGCCAGGAAACCCTAGCCGAGATGGTTGGGACAACGCGTTCGCGTGTAAGCTTCTTCATGAACCGTTTCCGGAAGTTGGGCTTCATTCACTACTCCGGTGGTGTAGAAGGCGGGCTCCAGGTCCACAGCTCACTGCTTAATGTAGTTCTGCACGATTGAGCGCCTCCGTGTATGCGGCGGTCAGACGACCCGCGTCGATCGCGCTCCCAGACTCCCACTCGATGGGAGAAAAATGGCGGGCTCGCTGTGGGTGGGTTGCTCCGTTCTGCCGATGGCCGCACGACAGGCACATGGCTCCCACTTGCCTGATCTCCGTCTCTTTGGATATTTCATTTTCGCGAACCGCCAGCGAGGCCGCAACGACCGGGCTCCGGCACTGGTCACAGGAATAGGCGGAGAGGTGAAGGTACTGTTTTCTCATAGGTTTCCCCCACAGCGCAAAATTCGGAATGGGACTACTCTGACCGGACGCTCCGCCCTCAAGTTTGAACTGCTCCCAGCGGCTTGCCGCACTCCAGGCAAAATCGTTTGGATCGCGACGTAATCAACCCGCAAAACGGGCACATCCTCTGTGATCCGTGGTCCTGGCTGTGCGGCTTAAACGTCGCAAACAACGTGGCGAACGAATCTGGGATGGCCGCCAGCCGTCTACGAAAACCATTGCGGAGCCGACGAAGGGTCATCGTTTCACCTTCCTATCTCCCTACCATGACAGGGCAAGCCGCACGATTCTGTGCAGGATTGCTCATATTACGCGAAAAACCCAGTAGCCGGCATGGGGAGATCGACCGGCCCCCGCTTTGACGGCAAGACAGAAGTGAGCAATTCAGACCAGCTTATTTGTGGGACCTGGGCGATGATCGGATTGCCGACAAGGGTCGCTTCTCTCTCTTCAGAGCGATGTGACCCAAATCAATTCATCTAACCTTTCTTGTTCCTTGCTCGGCTGCTCGGGAGGTTGCTTTGATTCCCCCTAGATTCGACGCTCCAATAGAACACACGCCCCCGGCGCCAGATGCCCCCAAGACTCACAAGGGCGGCCGGTCCGCTTCCCAGAACTGTGAAAAAACCCGAGACCTGGGATTCACAGCCTCCAAACAGATAAAAATGTACGGCGAACATTTTGAGGTGGTTTCGGATCCTTTCGAGGATGGCGACTGCACCGCGGTTCATGTGGTCAGCAAAAGCGATCAAACGATCCGGACACTACGGCTTCCGGTGGCAATTCTCGTAGGCTTATCGGATCGATTTCTGAAAAAACAGAGTTGACCCGGTAACACGCTGTGCAGGCTCGTCTGCGGCGATCTGACGATCAGATCGAAGTGAGCAATTCAGACCAGCTATTCCTTCCTGCCTGGGCGATCATGATGCCAGAGACGAGCACTTCTTCTCTCTCTTTCAGGTCCTCTGAGCTAAGTCAGCCATCTGAAGTCTTCTTCTCTTAGTTCGGAACTCCGAAAGGAAAATTCATGAAAAAGACAATGTCACTGCTGTTGATGAGCTTGATGGGCATGTTTGGAACTTACGCGTGGGCAGGTTCAGCCCGGGAAGACTCGGTCGCGCGCCTGCAATCGTCCGTCGAAGTTCTGCACGCCATCATGGCGACTCCGGACAAAGGTATCCCGGAAGAGGTATTGAGCAATGCCAAGTGCATTCTCGTAGTGCCCAACCTGATCAAAGGTGGCTTCATCTTTGGCGGCAAACACGGACGCGGCGTGGCCACGTGCCGTACAGCGGAAGGCTGGAGCGCGCCCGCATTCGTTTCGGTGGGCGGCGGAAGTTGGGGTTTGCAGATCGGCGTCGAAGACGTGGACCTGGTCATGCTGGTCATGAACGACCAGGGATTCCAGCATCTGCTCTCCAGCAAGTTTGAACTTACCGGGGAAGGATCGGTTGCCGCAGGTCCAGTCGGCCGTCACGCATCCGCAGGAACTGACTGGAAGATGAACACGGAAATGCTGACCTACTCGCGCACCCATGGTGTGTTCGCAGGCCTGACCTTGGAAGGCGCGGTAGTGGAGCAGGACAACGACTCGACTCGCGCCATTTACGGCAAGCACATGATGTTCCGCAACATCCTTTCGGGTAAAGCGACCACCCCGAGAAGCGCGGATGAGTTTATCAAGGCAGTGTCCGACGCCGGCCAAAAGGCGCGGATTGCCGAAGCGAAAGAAGATAACAAGTAATTTGCATCAGGAAGTCAGCCAGTCGGATGTTGTGGCCGACCGGAACGGGTACGCCGTTCCGGTCCGCGCCACAGGAAGCTCTCGATGACACGGCTCTCGTTCTGAAGGGCGGACAAATATGAAAGATAGTCTACGGAGATGTCTTTTGGCACAAGTAGCCTGCCTCGGTCTTTGGCCGCTTTTGGCGTTTGCGCAGTCGTCCGATTTTGCGCAGAACCTGGAGGCCTGCAAGGCAAGTCGTGAAAACTGCGATCGCTCCAGGTTAAGCCAGGCAGAACTGGCGGACGTGGCGCTCGCACTCCACGGGCGCAACGTTGCGAATTGCAGGAACGGCTACGATTCCTGTGACCGCTCGCAACTCACCGCACCGGAAACGATTGCACTGGCGGTGGCCGATCATCAACGCAATGTCTCCGCCTGCGACGACGGCATGCAGTCCTGTGACCGGTCCAAACTGACGCAGTCCGAAGCGCGTGATTCGTCCACCGCGGACCGTCAGCGTAACCTCGCCGGTTGCAAGGACGGCGTGGGCGATTGTGACCGCTCAAAATTGAGTGCATCGGAAACGGGCGCAGTGGACGCAGCCAGGCGTCAGCTCAACGTCTCCGACTGCAAGAATGGCACTGGGATCTGCGATCATTCCCAGCTGACTCCCGCGCAAACAAGGGACGTGACTGCAGCAGAACACCAGCGCAATGCGCAGAATTGTGAGAACGGCTGGGACGCGTGCGACCCCTCCAAACTCACCCCGTCGGAAGCGGGACAAACAGCCTCCTTAGAGCGCCAGCGCAACCTCGCCGCTTGTAAGGATGGCCAGGAGACCTGTGACTACGCAAAGTTGACTGCCCCCGAAGCCAGGATGCTGGCCGACGCCGAGCACAAACGTAATTTCACAGCTTGTCTGAACGGGTACGGCTATTGCGATCGCGCTCGTCTCACGGCGGAGGAGACTCATTCTCTCCAACTGAAAGGCCGTTGACCCCTGCAGCGCACAAAATCTCTTAAACAGTGAAACTATGATTCAACGACAGTGTCCAGAGTGTAGTAGCGAACTGGTGCGAACCAGGCGTCCCGACCGTCAGCCTGTGCCAGGAATCGTGACGGGCCCGGCTCCGTGTTGGCGGTGCAGCGTGTGCGGACGAGGGTTTACCACGGAGCAGATCCGTGAAAGCAAACGGGCCAGGTCCGCCTTTATCGAGCAGGCATAGGCTCGCCCGGCAGGCTGGCACACCGATTGGAGCGGTGGGCGAAAACACGCCGCCTTCGGGGGAGATAAATCTCCTGCCGGTTGCGGGTTTTCGGGGTATACTTCCGGGCGACAGATTGGGCCCGGCCCGCTTGGGAACAGTGACCGGGATCGCAAGCGTGAGGTCAAAATTCACATGAACTGGAAAAGCAAGCTGGTTCTTGGAGTGCTCACCGCTCTCGCCATGATGCTATTGACGTACGCGCTGCCCAGGGGTGGGGCGATGCGGGACGCGGCTGTAGTGCAGTTTCCCGTCACGGTTGGAGTATGGGCGATTTTTGTTTTGCTGTTCGTGAAACTGAAGTAGGCTGCGTCCCCAGTCTGGGCGACCGTGGTGCCGATCATCGCGACAAATCACAAGTCCTAGAGCCCGCTGGGACGCGTACTGCCATGCCGAGGCATCCTGTTGTCAAGATAGGAATGTATCCCTGCATTCCCCCACCCGGTTCGGAAGTTTGCGGAGTTCTTGCGAACGACCGAGGCTCTCCGAGCCAGATCTACGTTGGACCCTGAGCCGACTCTATGAGAGGATTTTCTTCAGGATTGACTCGTAGTTAGGATCCATGCCACCCACATCTCCCAGAAAATCTGTGTGCGTCCCGTTAATGGGCCGACTGCTCGTGCTCGCCGCGCTTGGCACGATTCGGCTGCAAAATTATGGAATAGCGCAGAATCAACCTGAAGGCGGGGCGGCGCAGGCGCAGCAGAACGGCATGAGCACGGGTATCGCTCATGCGCCGGTGAAGGATGCGATGTCCCGTCCCATCACGGCGGGCGGGTTCGTCGATGGCGCGCCCGTGGTCTTTGCCGACATCACGCATGCCGCCGGGCTGGATAAGTTTCATCACAAGTCCGGCTCTCCCGAAAAAACCACGATTCTGGAAACGCCTGGCTCCGGCGTCGCCCTGCTCGATTATGACAACGATGGCTGGCTCGACATCTATCTCCTGAATGGATCGACGTTTCCCGCCTTGAAGGGTAAGGAAGCGCCGCCGCGCGCCATGCTGCTGCACAACAATCACGACGGCACTTTCACTGACGTCACCGATAAAGCTGGCGTGGCCAACGAACGGTGGGGCTTTGGCGTTGCCGTCGGCGACTATGACAACGATGGCTGGCCCGACATCTACGTTTCCAACTTCGGCAAAAACCGCCTCTACCACAACAATCACGACGGCACTTTCACGGATGTCGGGGAAAAGGCTGGCGTGACGTTGGGTGGATGGTCGACGGGCGCAACCTGGGGCGATTACGACCACGATGGGTTGCTGGATCTGTTCGTGCCGGGCTACGTGAAATTCGATCCGGACAATCCGCCCATCGCCGGCAAGGGCGGCCTGCCGCCGGGTTTTTGCCAGTTTCGCGGAATTGACGTGATGTGCGGTCCGCGTGGGCTTCCGGGCGAGGGCGATCATTTATTCCATAACAATGGCAATGGGACGTTTACCGACGTCAGCGTCAAGGCGGGTGTTTCCGATCCTCGCGGCTATTACGGGCTGGCTTCCGTGTTTGTCGACGTCGATGACGACGGTTGGCTGGACCTGCTGGTCGCGAATGATTCCGTGCCCAAGTATCTTTATCGCAATAAGCACGATGGCACGTTCGAAGATGTTAGTTATCTCTCCGGATTTGCGTTGAATGATGAGGGGCGCGAGCAGGCGTCGATGGGAATTGCCGTGGGAGACTACAACCGCGACGGGAAGGTTGATTTCTATGTTACGAACTTCTCCGACGACTACAACACGCTTTACCGCAATGACGGCGAGGCGAGTTTTACCGATGTAAGCTTTGGCGCAGGTATTGCCAATGTGACCATTCCTTTTCTCGGCTGGGGGACTGGCTTTCTCGACTATGACAATGACGGCCTGCTCGACATTTTTGTGGCGAACGGGCACGTGTATCCGGGCGTAGATAAACAGGATTGGGGCACGACCTGGGGGCAGCGGCCGCTCTTGTTCCGCAATCTGAATGGAACGAAGTTTGAGGAAGTTCCGCCCGCAACGGGTAGCGGGTTGGCGGATGTCGTCTCGGCGCGCGGCGCGGCGTTTGGCGACCTGTTCAACGACGGCCACATCGATGCCGTGCTCAATGTGATGGATTCGACGCCGCTGTTGTTGCGCAACGTGGTCAAGAACGGGAACCACTGGCTGACGCTGAAATTGGTGGGCGGGCCGAAAAGCCCTCGCGATGCGATCGGGTCGACGGTGTTTGTCACCGCCGGGGGCTTCCGCCAGCGCGGCGACGTTTTCAGCGGCGGCAGCTATGCTTCCAGTTCGGACCAGCGCTTGCACTTTGGGCTTGGCGCCGCGGAAAAAGTGGACAAAGTCGAAATCCATTGGCCAAGCGGGGCGAAGGAAGAAGTCCGTGTCCCGTTCGTGGACAGGATCCTCCCCGTGGTCGAAGGCAAAGGAATCGTCGAGCCGTGAAAGAGCAAATAGAGGCCCGGCCGACTTTTTCTCGTCGAATGGTCCGTATTCTTCTACTCGCCATGGCGCTGCCTCTTGCCGCGCAGAAGCATGCCACGCCGGCAGCGTCCGGGCCACCCGGCGCATTCGTGGACATCACAGCGCGGCTCGGGGTGAACTTTCAATATCGTGCCTCGCACACCTCCAAAAAGTATCTGCCGGAAACCATGGGTGCCGGCGTCGCGGTATTCGACTACGACAACGATGGACGCCTGGACCTCTTCTTCGTAAACGGCGCGCCGCTGGCCGATCCCACTCCCAAAGGATCGATTCCCCAGAAATCCGGCCCGGAATATTGGAACCGTCTCTACCATCAGAAGCCCGACGGCACGTTCGAAGACGTCACGGAAAAGGCCGGTTTGCAAGGTGCCGGGTATGGTATGGGCGTTGCCGTCGGCGATTACGACAACGACGGGTTTGAAGATCTCTACGTGACCGCCTATGGCGGCAATAAGCTCTATCACAACAATGGCGATGGTACTTTCACGGATGTAACGCAGAAAGCTGGCGTCGGTGGCAGTGGGTGGTCGACCAGCGCAGCGTGGGTCGATCTGGACAATGACGGGTACCTTGATCTGATCGTCCTGCGTTATTTGGATTGGGACTTCGACGATATCTGGTGCGGAGAGCACAAGGAGGGCTACCGCGCCTATTGCCATCCGGACTACTTCAAGCCAATTGCGCCGCTCGTCTATCACAACAACCGCGACGGAACGTTTACGGAGGTTTCCCAGAAGATAGGCCTTGCCAAGCCCGGGAAGGGCCTGGGACTGGCCATTGCCGACTATGACCGCGATGGGCACATCGATTTCTTCGTCGCCAACGACTCGATGCCGGAATTTCTCTACCACAATAAAGGAGATGGCACCTTTGAAGATGTTGGCTTGGTCGCCGAGGTTGCCGTCGACATCGACGGTCGAACCTACGCGGGCATGGGCGTCGACTTAGCGGACTACAACAACGACGGCTGGCCCGACATCGTGGTCACCGACCTCGCCAACCAGCGCTACGCTCTCTACCAGAACAACGGCGACGGATCTTTCACCTACTCCAGCCTCATCGCCGGAGTAGGCCAGATGACGCTCGCCCACTCGGGCTGGGGAGTTCGCTTCTTCGACTACGATAACGACGGCTGGAAGGATATTCTCATCGCGCAAGGCCACGATCTCGATACCATTGAACTCAACTACCCCAATCTGCGGTACCGTGAACCCATGCTGCTGGCCCGCAACACGGGACACGGATTCACGGACGTTTCCGCGCTGTCAGGATTTACTCAGGCCTGGGTTTCGCGCGGACTGGCGCTGGGCGACCTCGACAACGACGGCCGCATTGACGCGGTTGTAACCACCAATGACGGCCCGGTTCACATCCTCCACAATGAAACTGCAACGCAGAACCACTGGCTTCTGCTCAAACTGGTCGGGCACAAGAGCAACCGCGATGCCATCGGCGCCGAGGTCACCCTCGTGACGGCGGCTGGTTCGCAATATGCCACGGTCTCCACCGCCAGCAGCTATCTCTCGGCCAGCGACAAGCGTATACACTTCGGCTTGGGCAAGGAAAACACTGCGCAGAAAATCGAAATTCGCTGGCCCAGCGGGATCCGGCAAACCCTGAAGGACATTCGTGCAGATCAGGTTCTGCCGATCGATGAACCCGAATCCGCACCCTCCCGACCATGAATGCGCGCAAAGGCAACCCGCGGGTTCTCTTGGGTCTGGCCGTGGCGTGGTTCTTTTTCGGCTCCGGGAGTTTCGCGCAATCCGGCGCAGACTTTGATCGCGGCATGGCTGAATTTCGTGCCGGCAATTACTCCTCGGCCGCCAAGCTTTTTGCCAGCGCTGAAACCGCCTCGCCGGGTACCACCGACGCTCTGCTGTATCAAGCCAAGTCCTTGGTTCACCTGCCGGATTTTCCGGGCGCGGAGAAGGCGCTCCGCAGCTACCTGTCGTCTCACGCAAATTCCTCGGACGCCTTGTACCTCCTCGGTTTCGTGCTCAACCGGCAAAACCGTCCGGCGGAATCTCTCGAGACCTACACGAAAGCCGCCGCGATCACCCGGCCCAACGCGGATGATCTCAAAATCGTTGGTCTCGACTACGTCCTGCTGGACGACTATGCGGATGCCACCAAATGGCTGGAAAGGGCGGTCGCGTTCGACGCCAAGAATGCCGATGCCTGGTACTACCTGGGCCGCGCCTACTACACCAAGTCCCGCCTGATCGAGGCGCGGAAAGCGTTTCAGGCAGTTCTCAACCTCGATCCACACGACGCGAGGGCCGAAAATAATCTGGGATTGATCCTTGAATCGGACGCCCAACCCGACGCGGCCATCGATGCGTATCACAAAGCGATCGCGTGGCAGGAGCAGAACCCCCATCCGAGCGAGCAGCCTTACGTGAATCTCGGCAATCTTCTGATAGAACAAGGACGCGCCGAGGAGGCGATCGCGCCGCTGGAAAAGGCGGTCGCACTGGCGCCCAACAATGCGTTCTGCCGGCTGAAACTCGGTGTGTACTACCACAAAGTCGGCCAACTGGAACCTGCACGACGCGAACTAGAGCGAGCAACGCAGCTTGATCCGGAGAACGCCGCCGCTCACTATCAGTTGGGCAGGTTGTATGCGGAGATTCACGCGCTGGACAAGGCTAGGGCCGAGTTCGAACGCACTGCCGAACTCAAAAGCCGTGCAGCCAGCCCGAAGCCCACTTCTCCCAATCCTTGACGATGAGGCATGCCGTTACCGCGGGTCTTGCGAATCGGGCGGCGAGCCGGGTGGGTTGTCATCTCCCTGCAAGACGGACCTCTTCATCCGTTCTCGCGATTTGTCTGCCTCTTCGTCTTTCAACTTTTGGAACGTGGCCATGGCGTTTCGGGCCTCATCCATGCGGTGCTGGCGGCGATAAATTGTCCCGAGCTGATACCAGGCCTGCTCGACCACTTCCGGGCTTGTATCGCTTTTGACAGCACGTTCGAAGTGGCCCGCCGCGGCAGCCTCGTTGCCAAGCAGCATCTCGGCCCGCCCCAAGTTATAGTCCAGGTGCACCAGATCGGGTTTCTCCCGCTGCGCCGCCTCAATCAATTCTTTGCCTTTGGCTCCATCGCCTTTCTCGACTTCGATTGCGCCCAGCTTGTAGGTCGCCAGTACGTTATGGGGATCGATCTCAAGTTCCTTTTGAAACGCTGCTTCGGCCTCCGGTATCTTGTTCGCATTGCGATACTCCGACCCCAGTTCTTCATGCAGCCCCGGCTGTGTAGGCGCAAGTTTGATGGCGGCTTCATACTCCGCGATCGCGTCCACATGGCGATCAGCCTCTGCATTGGCTTGGGCCAACACGCGGTGCACGCGCCAGGAGTGCGGATCGATTTTGAACATCTCGGCGTAGCTATTCTTCGACACAAGCAGGTGGGCTCGCCCTCGGTGATACAGAATGTCTTGGTCGTCCGGCTTGAGCTTGGCAGCTTTGTCGAGTGCCTCGGCTGCTTCTTCGGCACGGTTTTGCGCTAGACGCACCACTCCCAGCCACATCCAGGCACTCGCATCCTTGGGATAAGCGGCTGTTTCCTTTTGCACGGCTGATGCGGATTTATCTAACTGATTGAGACGGAATTCTGTGATTCCAAGAAAGAGGTTTGCCCCACGAAGGCGAGGCTGCAGCGCCAGAGCCCTTTGAAAGCTCGGTATGGCTTCGTCGAATCTGCCCTGCTCCTGGCGAACCAGTCCAAGATTGAAATGGGCTTCAGCGAACATAGGCGCCAGCTTGACTACCGACGCAAAGCCAGAGCCAGCTTCGTCCAGCCTGGCTTCGCGCATGGCTTGCGTGGCCCGCGCAAACTCGGCAGTAACGTCTGGTGACTGTGCCTGGACAACACCAGTCGCCCCGAGAAGTATGAGGCAAAGCAATGCTTGTCCGGCGGCCTGCCAGCACGGGCCAATGCACTCCCTGAGCTTTGCACCGTTCGCAAAGAGACTCTTCATCGCGCGCACCACGACATTTTATACCGGTCAGAGGAATGAAAATGCTCGGCAAATGCTAAAGGCCGGACTCGTCGTCCGGCCTTTGGGTATTCCTTGCGCACCCGCCCCTCAGAACTCGTAGCGCAAAGTGGCTTGTAGGGTTCTCGGCGCATTTATTACGCCGTGGCCGCCCCCTCCCGGGACTCCGAAAAAGGGATCACCCGGGTTCCCGTCGATTGCGCCGAAGACGTGCCGGTTGAACGCGTTGGGGATGTCCAGCTTGAACATGATCGCCTGGCCCTCCCGGATGGTGGTTCGCTTGATAATCGAAAAGTCCTCGTTCCGGTACCACGGGCTCCGCCACCACGACACAACCGTTGGCAGATTTCCGAAAATATACCCGCCACCAAACGGCACCGAGGTATTGCTCGGATCTTCAAATGCAGAACAATTTACTAGAACTGGGCCAGTCGCCGAGGCGGGCCGCTGGAATATTCCGTTAGCGTTTTCTACGCACCCGCTGTCCCAGTTACTATTTAGGGCGGGTGTCCAGTGCCCAGGATTCGCGGGGAACGGAGAGCCAATCAGGCTATACCGGTAATTTCCCGTGCTGAAAGGGTTTGCCGCCGCATATTCATTGATGACCGTAGGCGAACCAGTCTGGTAGCGCTGGATTCCACTTACTTGCCACCCCCCCAACACCTTGCTGGCGACGCCGTGGGTCAGGTATTTCTTTCCCGGACCTACCGGAAGTTCATACAAGTAGCTGAGCACGAAGGTGTGCGGGATGTCTTGATAGCTGACTGCCTTCTCACCCTTCAGGTTGTAGGGGTTTTGAGCTCCGAATACGTTTGAGTTAAAACCGGTCTCGGTGGAGAACGCCGTGTCCGCATCCGTGAGGGTCTTAGAGAATGTGTAGGCGGCCAACAGGTTCAGCCCGTTATGAAAACGGCGCTCCAGCTTGGCCTGCAGTGCGTTGTAAGTGGACTGGCCGAGATTCTCCAGACAGCAGCTGGTAGTGATGGCTCCGTATTGTGGGAAAGGCCGCAACAATTGGCCGATCTTATCGTTGCCGCTGGGGCCCCAGCCCGGCACGAACCAGGAGGGCACCGTAATTCCAAGCTGAGAGAGAATCGCCGGCCCGTTTTTACCGTCGGAGCCGTCGACAAGATATTGCAGAGCGTTGCCCAGGTAGTTGTATTGAGGATTCGGAGTGTTTGTCTGGGCTAGATTCGAAAGCAAGCGGGTAGCGTGTTGCCCGACGTAGCCGATGCTGAGGATCAGATCTTGGGTAATCTGGTGCTGGAACTCGAGATCCCAATTCTGAACCATGCCGGGCTTCCCATACTCCGGAGCCACATAATCAACACCATTCTGGGTAAAGGTGTTCAAAGTTGGGTCCTTAAGGTTGCTGGGAGGTGTATAAGCGGGGAACCCGGCGTCCAAATTCTGCACTGGGGTAAAGTTATCCGAATTCCTGAAGTTTGGATTCGCCGTGCTCCCACTGGTGAGCGCACCTCCGAAGTCGGAGTAGACCAGCGCGGCGTAGTAGATGCTATATCCGCCTCGAATCACCGTGTTCGGCATAAAGTCCGGCGCATAAGCGAATCCAATTCGTGGGCCAAAGTCTTTGAAGTACGTATTAGCCCCAGTTTTACTCTTGCCATAGACAAAGGCACCCAACTGTCCCGGAGTGGCTGAATTCGTAGCCGTGGGCGAGAACACCGACTGCGCGCCCGTAGCCTCGTGGCGCGGAGTATCCACATCCCAGCGCAGCCCGAGATTCAGCGTGAGGTTGTGGCCGGCCTTGAAGTCATCCTGCACGTAGGTGGCGTAGTAGTTCTGGTTCCACCGCGGGTAATGGGAAAACACCGTCAGTTGCTCCTGATCAGGTTGGCCGAGCAGGAAACTGGCAAATGGATCGCCGGTTTGACTCGCTCCGGGTTGCTGGGTCGGAGGCGCGAAGGATGTCTCGTTGTTTGAAAAGTTGTACTGAGGGGAAGTTTGCGACTGCGAAAGAATGGAATACTGGTAAGTCCGCCACTCGAAACCAAACCGCAAAGAGTGGCGTCCTTTCGTCCAGGAGATGCTGTCGGCAACGACCAGGGAGTTAGGAACTTGAACGCTGAAGTTTTGCGTACTGAACTGCGAGTAGCCGATTCCGTAAGGCGACCCGGCAAACTGGAATTCCGGAAACACTTGTCCGCTGGCGCCCGAGATACCCAGAGCCTTGTCCCAATCGGTCCCGTTTACACTGGGTGCCACACTGGCCGTGTAGACGCGATTCAATCCAATCGTAAAATGGTTCAGCACTGCGGGACTGGCAAGATAGTCCCACCCAAAGCGAAGGTAATGGGTGAAGTAGTAATTGTAGTAGTCGCCCGGTGTGAGAGGCGCGGGAAGATCGAAGTTGTTGCCATTCAGGTAATTCTGCTCGCGGCTGCTGTAGGAGAAGAACAGCTTATTCTTGTCCGTCAGGTTCTCATCGATCCGGAAACTCGTCTCCGTGGTCACTACGTGGTCCAAAGAGGTCGCGTTTTGATAGTTGTTGATCAGCCCACCGACGCCGTTGGCGGGAGTGCCGGTCAGGTTGGTACCGGGGAGGTAGCCTAGAACCTTTTGCGCCACCCCGCTCATATTGGTGATCTTGTTGCCGGCAAAAGGCAGGCGGCAGGTTTGCCCACCGACAACTTGCGTAGTTGAAGGGTCAAAGATCTGACCCGTTAGGACTTGCGTCCCGGTGCAAGGGTTGATGACCGGCACCTGCGTATTGCCAACCAGCACTGTCGCCGGCGGTCCCAGGAGCGCTGAGAAATCGCCACCTCTTTCGGCGGCCGTGGGCAAGGTGAGGATGTCGTTGTTTAAGCCGCGGCGATTCCGGTACTGTTCCCACGCAAAGAAAAAGAAAGTCTTGTCGTGACCATTGTAGAGGTGAGGGATCCGGACCGGCCCGCCCAGCGATCCACCAAAATCGTTCTGCCGGTCCCGCGGCTTCGGGTTCAGAGGGGTGCAGGGTATGGTTGTATTGTTGCATCCCGAGGCTTGGTTGGTCTGAACTATCTGCGCATTTGCGAAATCCGTGTTCCACGGAAACGCGTCCAGAGCCTCGTTGCGGAACAACTCGAAGATCGACCCGTGATAACGGTTGCTTCCAGACTTCGTGGTGAAGCTTTCGATGCCGCCGGAAGTGCGGCCAAATTGTGCCGAAGGGGTTGAGGTCGTGACTTTGAACTCGGTTAGCGCCTCAACCGTCGGAGCCGTCTGGTCAAATGCCGCGCCGGAATCGGAGCGAACCACGCTGACGCCATCGAGAAGAATCTCGGTTCCGAAGTTCTGCCCTCCCGATAACTTCGATTCGTAGATTCCAGCGTTGGAGTGGTCGCTGTTGGTGCCTGGGCCGGTGGTTCCCGGCGTCAGGAACACAAACGTTTCTGGAGAGCGCACAAAGCTTTGCCCGGTCGCATTCAACGCTAGGGGCAACTCCTCAATCTGCTTGGTGCCCACCACCGTGCCTATATCCGAGCTCTCCGTCTGCAACGTGGGAGCATCCGCCAGGACCGTCACTTCTTCTTTCACATCTCCGGGTTGGAGGGTGATATTCAGGGCTGCGGTCGTATTGATCTGGACCAAGACGCCCTTTTGCAGTGACATCTTGAAACCATTGGCTTCGGCCGTAATGTCATAGCGGCCGATGGCGATGTCGGAGATGCGGTAGTTCCCCTCGGGTGACGATACTGTCTTGTAGACGCTACCGGTGTCGGCGCCTTTGACCGTCACTGCGGCTCCGCCCACGGCGGCGCCGCTGGTGTCCACGACCGAGCCCGCGAGGGTGCCCCGGTCCGACTGCGCAACCGCCGTGCTGATCATCAGCAAGCTCAGAATCAGCAAACTCAGAATCGCAACGGCCACCCCTACCGGCTGCTTGTTACCCATACCCGCCCCTCCTGAGAGATCCCCGGTTCCGCCAAAACTGTTGTAGAGCCGCGCTGGGTAATTCCCCAGCGGCCCCGAGCCCCACTAATACAAAACAACTAGTATGGCGTTGTCAAGAGAAAAACCGCTTTTGTGCCTCGCTAAAGCGCTTCAGTAAACACGAATGGGACGCCCATCTCCATTGCGTTGGACTGCCTCTCGAGCTCCTGATCCTGCGCACGGAACCCGGTGAATCCTCTGACGTGTGCCGGCCCCGCAGTCTGATGGAAGCTACCGAAACGTTTTAGTGAAGGAATTGGAAAGGTGTTATGCTGTGCCGCGCATGCCAGGAAAAGGTCGTCGTCCCAAGTCGGCGCGGCGAATCCGCAAGCCGGAAAAGCCCGCAAGTCTGCGCTCCCTGGCGGAATATCTGGGCTTGTCTCCGGCCACCGTTTCTGTGGTGATGAACGACTCTCCGGCAGCCAAGGCGATTCCTCAGCGCACCAAGGACCGCGTGCAGCACGCGGCTCGCGAACTGCAATACCGGCCGAACTTTTTCGCCCGCTCCCTCAGCCTGAAGCGCGGCTTCACGGTGGGCGTAATCCTGCCCGAGATGAGCGAAGGCTATGCTTCTCTGGTGATGAGTGGGATCGACGACTATCTGCTGCGCGAAGGTTATTTCTATTTCGTGGCCAGCCACCGCAACAAACCCGACCTGATTCAGGAATATCCGCAGATGCTGATCGAGCGCTCAGTGGAGGGCCTGATTTTTCTCAACACCCCGGTCACCCGTCCGTTATCGGTTCCGGCTGTGTCGATTTCGGGGCACGAGAAGGTAAAGGGCGTCACCGAGGTCGTTATGGACAACGATAAGGCGACCTGGCTGGCGCTGGAACATCTGGTCCGGCTCGGACATCGCCAGATCGCTTTCTTCAAAGGCCAGCCGGGAAGCGCCGACACTGAGCACCGCTGGGCCGGAATCTGCCGGGCAGCTTCGAAGCTGGGAATCGAGATTCGTCCCGAACTCACCGTGCAGTTGCAGGGGTATTCGCATCAGCCCGAGCCCTCCGTCCCGGAAGAAGGCTACGTTTATGCCCAGCGTCTGCTAGCCGGTCGCAGACGATTTACGGCCCTGTTCGCGTTCAACGATGTGTCGGCGATTGGGGCTATTCGGGCCTTCCGCGACGCTGGGTTGCGAGTGCCCGAAGATGTGTCCGTCGTTGGATTCGATGATGTGCAAGCCGCTGCCTATCTCACCCCGCGGCTCACCACCGTCCGCCAGCCTCTGCGGCAGATGGGAGAACTGGCGGCCATGCACCTGCTGCAAAGGATCACGTCAAACGGCTCCGGCAGTTTTCCCAGTGAGATCTTCGTTGAACCTGAACTGGTTGTTCGGGAATCCACCTACGCACCGCGCCAATGGAGCAAGCAGAAGGCGTCGAAACAGCGGGAGGACCCGCTTGCGGCTTCGCCCGGCAGAGTGAGGAAAAGCTGACCGTCAGGAGGCAGCGGCCCAAATGTGTCCGCTCATAGTCGCTACCCGCGGGATTGGACGAAGTTCACTCAAGCTTGAGTCGACCTCGCCGATCTTCTTGATGATTTACGCGGTTGGCGGCTTGGTAATGGCTCCCTGGGACGCGGAGGAAACCAGCGCGGCATATTTGGCAAACACGCCAGTGGGATAACGCGGTCGAGGCGGCTTCCACTCCTTCATGCGCTGGCGGAGGGCTTCGTCGGGGACTTCCACCTCCAGCACGCGTTGGCGCACGTCAAAACGAATTATGTCTCCGTCGCGGACAGCGGCGATGGGTCCGCCCAGCGCGGCTTCCGGCGAGACGTGGCCGGCCATCAGTCCGTGCGTCGCCCCGCTGAAACGGCCGTCGGTCAACAACGCAACCGATTGACCCAATCCCTCGCCTACAATCGCGCCCGTGACGCTCAGCATCTCCCGCATTCCAGGACCGCCTTTGGGACCTTCGTTGCGGATGACGACGACGTCGCCCGCCTGAATCTTCTTGCTCGTGACGGCGGCCATCGCTTCTTCTTCGGATTCAAAAACGCGCGCCGGCCCGCGATGCTCCAGCCGCTCATGCCCGCTGATCTTGGCCACGCACCCTTCCGGAGCGATATTGCCTTTCAGGATCACCAGCCCTCCGGTTTGTTTCAGCGGCTTCTCCAGGGGAGCAATCACTTCCTGCCCGGGCGTTTCCATCGCACTTTCGCTTTCAGCCTGGATCGAGAGCCCGGTGACCGTGGTGGCCGCGGGATGCAGGTGATGGCCGCGCAGCAATCGTCTCATCAATAAACGGACACCGCCGGCGCGATGCATGTCGGCAGCGACAAAACGGCCGGAAGGCTTGAGATCGGCGAGCAGGGGAGTCCGCTCGCTGACCACTTGAAAGTCGTCAATCTCCAAGTCCACTCCAGCTTCGCGGGCGATGGCGAGCAGGTGCAGCACCGCGTTGGTCGAGCCGCCAGTCGCGGCCACGGAAGCAATTGCGTTCTCGAAAGCCTGGCGCGTGAGAATGTCTTTCGGGCGGATTCCCTTGTGCAGCAGGTGCAAAACCACCTTGCCGCAGTCGAAGGCCACTTGATCTTTTTGCGGGTCCATGGCCGGCACGCTGTTGAAGCCCACGGGCGACAGCCCGATCATCTCCATGACGGTCGACATCGTGTTAGCGGTGTACTGACCTCCGCAGGCGCCTGCACCTGGGCACGCCACGTTCTCCAATTCATGCAGTTCCTGGTCGGTGATTTTTCCCGCAGCATTGGCGCCCACCGCTTCGAACACATCCTGAATCGTGACGTCCTTCCCGCGATAGCTGCCCGGCGCGATCGTGCCGCCATAAAGCACCATCCCCGGAAGATTCATCCGCGCCAGCGCCATCGCGGCAGCGGGAATGGTCTTGTCGCAGCCCACAATGCACACGGCTGCATCAAACATCTGTCCGCGGCAGACCAGTTCGATGGAATCGGCGATCAACTCGCGGCTCACCAGGGAGGCGCGCATGCCTTCCGTGCCCATGGTTTCGCCGTCGGAAATCGCGATGGTGTTGAACTCCATGGGCGTGCCGCCGGCGGCGCGGATGCCTTCTTTCACCTTGGCCGAGAGGCGCCGCAAGTGAAAGTTGCAGGGCATGGTTTCAATCCAGGTGTTGGCCACGCCGATCAGGGGGCGGCTGAGATCGGCATCGTTGAAGCCGATCGCTTTGAACATGGAGCGTGCCGGCGCACGGTCGCGCCCGTCGGTGATGCCGCGGCTGCGATGTTTGAGGTCCATGGTGAAAGACTACAACATAAGGTTGGGATTCAGTCAGGGTTCCAAGTTGACGACTACGGACGCCAGGGAGGTCCTGGCGGGTTCACGACCCTCGTGTAACTTCGTGTCCTTCGTGGTTGATGAATTTTCGTGCCCATCCCGCTGAAAAAACGGGGAACCTGCATTCGAAGGCAGCGCCTGGTCACCTCTCGCCTGCAGATTCCCCAAGCTCGCATGACGTGTGCCCGGAGATCGTCATGCTCCCCCTCTAACAAACCAAACTGATCTTATGCCAACGCGGACTGCGCGGGCACACCCGCCGAGGCCGGCGGATGCGGCGACGCCCACGATCTCTGGTCGCCGTGCTCGCGCGTGAGGCCGGTCGAGCGCACGTCGATCACATCCGCGATCGCATACCACTCCCGGCAGAGCTGCCCCGTCTGCTTGGACGTGACCTCCATTTGCAGTGTGGCGTGGTAATCCTGCTCGGTTGCCCCCGCCTGCACCGAAGTCAGATCGAGCCCGCGACGCGAAGCCGCGTTCAGGATGCGCATCAACGTCCCTTGCGTGTTGCGATAGCGAATGTGAAAAGCTTGCATGTTCGTTCCCCTTGTGAACGGTTCTTGTTTCCTCATTCTTCCTCGAACACCATCTCCGAAAGCGCCGCCCCCGCGGGCACCATGGGAAAAACATTAGCCTCGGGATGGCAATCGAATACCAGCAACTCCGGCTGCGGCGAGCGCAGAAATTTCTCGATGAGATTCCCCGTCTCGGATGCCACCGGATCCTCCACCATCGTGTTCTCATTCAGATGCCAGCCGTGAATCTTGTAGGCCTTGGCGATCTCGACAAAATCTGGATTGTCGCTCAGGTCCGTCTCCGCATAGTTGCGCTGATAAAAAAGCTGCTGCCACTGCCGGACCATGCCCAGATATTTGTTGTCGACGATGACCATCTTGATCGGCAACCCGAGACGGTGAACCGTGGCCAGTTCCTGGATGTTCATCTGAAATCCGCCATCGCCCGAGACGCAGAGCACGCAGGCTTCGGGCTTGGCCAACTGCACACCGACAGCGGCTGGCAGAGCGAAGCCCATCGCTCCCAGCCCGCCCGAGGTGATGAAGCCGCGCGGAGAATTCGAGCGGTAACGCTGCGCCGCCCACATTTGGTGCTGGCCCACGTCGGCGATCACCACGCTGTCCTGCGGCAGGCGGCTGAAAAGTTCGTCCAGAAACCGCATAGTCGGCTGCGCCAGCCCGCGCGGATCACTTTCCCTGCGCTCCGCCCCGCATGCGACCGCGCGCCATTCACTCCAATCCGAAAACTGGGTTCCCCATGTCTCGCCGGTTTTGCGAGACGCCTGCCCTGAGCTTGTCGAATGGATGGGGATTTTTCTCAACTCCGCATGGAATGCCGGAATGGTTTCCGCCAGGTCCCCAATTACCGGCAGATCGCAAGGACGCACGCGGTCGAGCTGCGCCGGATCAATTTCGAAATGCACGATCCTCGCATGCGGCGCAAAGCGCCCGGGATCGCCGGTCACTCGATCATCCAGCCGCGCTCCGAAAACCAACAGCATGTCGGTCTCGTGCAGCGCCATGTTGGCTGCCCGCGTGCCGTGCATGCCCACCATGCCCAGGTAATAAGGAGATTCTTGTGCCACCGCGCCCAATCCATGCACGGTCGCAAACGTTGGAATATTCAAGTAATCCAGCAGCTGCCGCAACTCCGAAACCGCTCCCGAAAGTTTCGCTCCGGCGCCTACCAGCGCAACCGGTCGTTGCGACTGCTGCAGCAAAGCAACAACTGTGTCGGTAAAGCCGCCGTCGGCTTTCGCGTCCGCGGGGCGAGCGTGCGGCGTAAATTTCGCCGCGCCTGAGAACTCACGCGTGGCTTTCAGAATGTCCGTGGGAATGTCGATCACCACCGGCCCCGGACGTCCGCTGCGCGCCCAGTGAAAGCCCTCGGCGATCACGGCAGGCAATTCGTCCAGCGTGCGCACCAGCCGGCTCCACTTGGTCAGCGACAAGGTCACGCCGAAGACGTCCGTTTCCTGAAATGCATCGGTTCCGATCAGCGGGCTCCGCACCTGCCCCGTAATGCAGACCAGGGGAACGGAATCCATCTTCGCGTCCGCGATGCCGGTCACCAGATTCGTCGCGCCGGGGCCGCTCGTGGCGATGGCTACGCCCACTTTGCCGGTGACCCGCGCGTAGCCTTCGGCGGCGAACACCGCGCCCTGCTCATGCCTTGTCAAAACGTGCCGCATGCCGCTGCCCTCCAGCGCGTCGTACAGCGGCATGATCGCGCCTCCGGGATAGCCGAATACCAGATCGACTCCCTCGGCGCGCAGGCACTGCAGAACGATTTCGGCCCCTCTAAGCATTCCGTGAATAACTCCCGTTACCCCCAAAACTGGTCATCCTGAGCGAAGTTGCCGTCCGCGATAGCGGGCGGCAACGCAGTCGAAGGATCCCTACCCGCTGAGCGGCGCTTTTGGCCCAGCAAGGAGTTCCTGCCACCGCCCTACGCGTTCACCACTGCCGAAGCCTCTTCCGACTCTTTCGCCTTAGCCACTCCAGTAGCCTGAGCCGTCTTCGGCAGCCAGCTCATCATGCCGCGCAACTCCGCGCCCACGATCTCAATCGGATGCTGCTTCTCTTTTGCCCGCAGCGCCGCGAAATTCTTGCCGCCGGTCTTGTTCTCCTCGATCCACTCTTTGGCGAACGTGCCGTTCTGAATGTCGGCCAGAATCTTCTTCATGGCCGCCCGGGTTTCGTCGCCCACTACCGATGGACCGCGCGTCAGATCTCCATATTCAGCGGTGTTCGAAATCGAATAGCGCATGCGGTCGAGACCGCCTTCGTAAATCAGGTCGACGATCAGCTTCATCTCGTGCAGGCACTCGAAATACGCGATCTCCGGGGCATAGCCCGCTTCCACCAGCGTCTCGAATCCCTTTTTGATCAGCGACGTCAGCCCGCCGCACAGCACGGCCTGCTCGCCGAACAAATCGCTCTCGGTTTCTTCCTTGAATGTGGTCTGCAGAACCCCGGCGCGGGTCGAGCCGATGCCGTGGGCATAAGCTAGGGCGTACTCATGCGCGCGCTTGCTCGCATCCTGTTGAATCGCGATCAGCGACGGTACTCCGCGGCCTTCGTTGTACACGCGCCGCAGCAAGTGCCCGGGACTCTTGGGCGCGATCATCACCACGTCCACGTCATCGGGCGGGATGATGGTCTTGAAATGAATGCTGAAGCCGTGCGAGAAGCCGAGAATCTTTCCCGGATGGAGATAGGGCTTGACGTATTGCTCGTAGACTGCAGCCTGGGTCTCATCGGGGGTGAGGACGTGAATCCAGTCAGCCCTCTTCGCAGCCTCGTCTGGCGCCACCACTACCATGCCGTCGGCTCGAGCCTGCTGCGCGCTGGCTCGCGTGAGTTCGAGCCCCACGATCACCTTGCAGGCGCTGTCGCGCAGGTTCTGCGCCTGCGCGTGTCCCTGGCTGCCGTAGCCCAGGATGGCAATGGTTTTGCCCTTCAGGGCATTGGGATTCGCGTCGCGTTCATAAAAAATAGTAGCCACCAGCGTGCTCCTCTCGTTGCACTTCTCGTGTCGCACAAGGGAGGAAAGAAGCCCTTGCTGATTGGAGATCAATTTAACGGCAAACCGACCGGTCGGTCAGTATCTTGACATCTTATCTTTGGCCCACTTCGGTGTCAAGGGGGGCCTTGAATCTCGGTACTGCCGCAGTTTGGATGTTTGGGATTCCTTTCAGAGGCGTCATCCAGAACGACGAAGGCCAATTTGAGCCGTCCGAGCACCTGCGGCAGAAGCGGAGATTGCTGAGGGAGGAATGGACCAAAGCCATCGGCAAAAAGGAACTAAGGGTCTGTAGAGGAGTTGGCGGGCACCGTCAAGGAAAAATCGGCATGACTCATCGAGGGGGATGGCCCAGCCTTCACCCCTGCCAACCCAGCCCGGGTTCTGATTCGGCAAAACGAACAATCCACGCCAAGCCGCTCCCAGTCAAGTCCACTTAAGTGAGTTTGAACGTACACGAAAGTATCCATCATCGGCGGTTCGTAACCATTGTCCCTGCAACACCGCGAACTTTTTTCAAGCACTTAGCCCGACCCGGTTTGTGCCTTTCCGGCGTGTTCCGTACGGAACGTTTTGTAAAGGCCCTTCGCTGTTGGCAATCCGCCGCGCATCCCGGTACCATGTCCCCCGATGGCTCGTGAGACTCTGGTTGATTCCCGGCAGGAAATTCTGCGCACCGCCGCGCGCCTGTTTCAGCAGCGCGGGTATGACGCGACTTCGATGAACGACGTCGCCGCCGCGCTCAAGCTCAGCAAGGGCGGCCTCTACCATCACTTCCAGAGCAAGGACGAGATCCTGTTCGAGATCATGGACCACGCCATGGAGATCACTCAGGAGCGCGTGATCAACGCCGTCAGCGGCATCGCCGATCCCGAGGAGCGCTTGCGGGCACTGATCCGCCGGCACATCGAAGTCGTGCTCAGCCCGCGCGACCGCGAAATTACTGTGATGCTGCATGAAAACCATCCCCTGCCACCCACGCTGCGCAAAAGCATCAACGCGCGCAAGAAAGAGTACGTGCACTTTCTGGAGAACCTGATCGCGGAAGTGCAGAAGCAGGCTCAGAAGCAGGCTCAGAAGGAAACTCAGAAGTCGCAGCGCGTCTCGGGCAGAGTCACTCCGCGGGCCGCAGCCTTCGCCTTGCTGGGCATGATCAACTGGATTTATCAGTGGTACAAACCGGAGGGCGAACTGCAGGCGGAGAATCTGGCGCCGCAGTTTACCGATCTTCTGTTTGGAGGGATCTTGATGTGAACGTTGACGCGAAGGTTCAAATCAGCCGGCTGCCCGAGATTGAGAAGGCAAGGTCGGGAAAAGGGACCTACCACGAGTTTCTGCGCGTGCCCGCGATGAGTGCGGGTCTCTACGTTCTGCCCTTCGGAGGGACCGATCCGCAGCGGCCGCATCACGAAGATGAAATGTATTTCGTGGTGCGCGGTCGCGCCCGCTTCATGGCTGGCGGGGAAGACCACGAGGTCTCGCGGGGAAGCGTGATCTTCGTTGCCGCCGACGTGGAACACCGCTTCTACGATATTTCCGAAGAACTGGCCGTGCTCGTCTTTTTCGCTCCCGCGGAGAGCTAATCGGTTCTTGCCAGCGCCGCTAATGTCGCTGCCGTGGGCAAACACCCAGATCCTTCGCTTCGCTCAGGATGACCGCTGCGGGCTCCCGTCGCTTCGCTCCTCACGCCAGCAAATTGCGGTTACTTCGCCGGCACCCAGTAGATTTCTTCTTTGATGTCGGTTCTGTCCGCGAAGCCACGTCGCTTCAGGATGGCTTTGCTGTTCGCAATCATGTCGGGATGGCCGCAAAGGTACGCGTGGGTGTTGCTGGCGTCGAGTTCCCAGTGGTCGGCGTACTTGCGCAGAACGTCGTCGGCGCGGCCGATTTCGCCCGGCCAGTCGGCATGGTCCCAGGGCCGGCTGACCGTGGGCACGTACTTGAACCACGGCAGTTCGGCGTCGAAGCGGGTTAACTCCTCTTTGTATCCAAACTCCCAGGGCCGGCTGGCGCCGTTCAGCAGGTACAATTTGTGGTCGCCGGCGAAGCGGCCCTCCTTCCATTCCTTGTACAGCGTGCGCACGAAACTCACAAAGGGAGCCACGCCGGTGACGGTCGAAATCAGCAGGTGGTTGGTTCGCCCGTTGCCCGTTTCGAGGGTGAACTTTCCTTTGGGGACCTTCCGCATCAGAAGTTCATCGCCGGGATACAGTTTGTGGAGCCGCGGGGTGAGCGCGCCATCAGGCACAAGCTCGAAGAAGAATTCGATTTCGTCTTCGCTGGGAGACGAGGCGATGGAGTAGGGGCGCTCGATGCGCTTCTCGCCCTCCTGCACGCCCAGCGTGGCGTACTGGCCGGGCAGAAATTTGAAATCGCCGCCCGCTTGGATGCGGAACATCCAAAGGTCCGGAGCGAAGTCCGCGCGTTTGCTGATCCGCGCCCGGTAGAACTTGTCGTCGGGAGCCGTCATCCCCATTCTCCTCAAGCGTTCAAAACTGTTGACAAAAGGCTGCGGAGCGTTCAGAAACTGGGCGCGTCGCAGCCGACTCAGGTAGTTAAAGCGATCCGATCATAGCCTCGACCTCTTGCGTTGCACGCTGTGGTCCAAACCGGACGGTCGGTCGGTTGATTGAAGTTTGATTATCCTAGCGTGAAATGATGGATTTTGGGAAGGCCTGACTCAATCAGGGCGCAGCTGGGCTATTCGAGAATCGATATCCCGGCGGCCCGAGTCGCTGCTTTCGGTCGCTTGTTTTTCCGCAGGTGCCACAGCCTTCAACCGTTGCAATTCATCCTGAATCTTCTGCCAGAGCTCCGGGTGCCGTTTGGCGGCGATGGGAGCGTTCGGATCGGCATAAAAAGCGAGGATGTTGTCGCGAACCTCGGGAGGAACCTGGTCAAAGTTGTGTTGGGCCAGGCGGTCGAGCAGGCGGGCGTAAGCGTCGTCGGTCAGAACGTACTCGCCGGCTTGCGTGTTGCGGCCTGTGTCAAAGTCAGTGTTCGTGAGGTGAAGTGTTCCTTCCGCACTGTCGTGGAGGAGCTTTGTGTAATTCTCGATAGTGCGGTCTACGCTGGCGATATATAGGTCCTCTGTTTGTTTGGTGGGAATCTTGAAGTCGAGCGCCTTGAATGGCCCCACCTTGGGGACGAACTTGAGAAAGAACGCCAGCACACGAGTTCCGAATCCTGGACGTCGATAGCTCTCCCCCCATTCTTTTTGATAATTCGTGCGCGACATGTAGTAGCGGAATTGGCGCGCCCGAAAATTCGGTGTTTCGGCGACGATTTCCTTGCGGTGAGCGATCAGCGCGACGCGAGTCATCTCCGGAATCACCTTACTGATGGCGCGCCGAAAGGTGCCGATAGCCAGATCCTCATCCGAGATGACATCACTCAGCGGGACGCCATAGGTTTTCAGAAACGCCCGCTCCAGAAGGGGTTTGGGAATCTCGAAGCCGATGAAGTCGTGGTAGCGGTCGGAAGTGTAGCGGTTCTTCGCGACCTGCGTAACATCAAAGCCGAACTCCGTGCGGATGTGCGCTTTGGGATTGTCGGCATAGGTCACATCTTTGCCGAACTTTCTTTGCAACTTGGGGAAGGAGATGGCGACCACCTGATTGATGGTGGGATGGCCGCAGTTGTCGGCGGAATAGTGAGCCAGCGCTCCGAGGGCAAAGGCATATTCGTTCAGGTCCGAAGCCTCATTGAGCAGGGCGACGACAAAATCGCCGCTGCGCACATAGTGCGTAAGGTCGCTGAATTCTTTGTTACCAAAAGGGTAGTAGCCCATGTCCTGCACCAGCGATCCACCGTAGGCGAAGGCATGCGCTTTCTTCAAATCGTCATCCGTGGCGGCGGGGAAGCGTTGCTTGAGCAGGGGCTGGATCCCGTCCTTCCAAAGCACGTCGACAACTTCCTCGTGGGTAAGCACGGAGTACGCCACGCACGTTTCGACCTCGCATGTTTGGAAAAAGACGAGCGCCAGCCCCAGCCAAACCGCACACCGCCGGCAATGGAGAATGAGTTTCATTTGCCGACGACGAGGACCACGAAAGTATCGGGCAAGATGGTGCGCCGGGGATGGGGATTGTCCGCCGTGGCAGCCGGAGGTGGACCAAACTTCGCCGTGACCACGTACACGTTGTGTGTCTTGGAGTCGAGCGCCAGCGTGCGTGCGCCCGGCTGCGTGGGGACATTTTCTTCCACGCTGAATTTGTCGGGAGATTCCTCGCGCACGACGGTGAGTACGCCCTCACCGCACGAGGCAAAGGCGAGGCCGGTTTCGTCATCGAATGCGGTCGCGTCCACGCCGTCGCCGATGGCGGCCGTCGAGAGAACTTTGCCTGTATCCGCGTTCACCACAGCCATCATCTTATTGTCGCAGCCGACGAACAGGCGGCGGTTCTTGCGGTCCATGGCAAGCCCGCTGGGTTCCTGGCACGGTGCGAGCGGCCACTTCGATTTGACTTCGAGCTTGTTGGGATCAATCGCCACTAGCTCGCTCTTGTCTTCGATGTTGACGAATATTCCGCCCCGGCCGTCACTGGCGGCAAATTCCGGCTTGCCATCGAGCTTAATGGTGCCGAGCACGGTGCCTTTCGCTGCGTCAATGGCGGTGGAATCCTGGCTGTGGCCGTTGAAAGTGAAAACGCGTTTGGTGGCTGGATCGTAGAGAATCGCGTCGGGACCCTCGCCGACCTTGACTTTGCTGGTGGTGGCTAGGGTCTTGATGTCGAAAATGCTGACGGTGCCTTCGCGGCCATTGCTGACGAAGCCGCGGCCGAGTTCAGGCGCAAGGGCAATACCGTGCACGCCGGGCGTGTCGGCGATGTCGCCCACTTGCTTGCCGGAGTCGAGGTCGAGCACGATCACGTGGGTTGCGCGCGAAATATACAGGCGGCGGGCAGAAGCGTCGGCGGTCAAGTAGTCCCAGCCGCCTTCACCGCCCAGCTTGTAAGTGTTCACAACCTTGTATCCGGGACCGGAGGCGGCGAGGGCTGCGGCCGCGAGTAAGAGAACGATTGGCACCCATAGAAGGTGCACAGGCTTCGCTTTAGGTTGCATTTGTTCCTCCTGGGAGATTCAGTTTACGTGGTCACAACGCGCATTCGCGAGTCGACTTTGAGCGGCGGTTCGCGGCGCCGTTGCATCTAAGACAATGGGTGTCGCCCCGAGGTAACTTTACCGGGCAGCGGACCGCTCCCTAAACTTTTCTAGTGTTGCCCTTTGTCCTGAAAATAGTATGAATTCGTCGCAATCGAATCTGCCGGAAAGCATACCTGCCGACCCGCGCCTGCAGCCTACGCCGGATTATGGCACGCTGGGTCCGGGCTCGGACGTGGCGCAGACCTACGGGCAAGCGTCTGGGAAGTCACCTGTCGGCGGGCGCAGTTTTGGAGCAGTACCCGTTCGCACCGCGCGGTTGCTGCATCTGGCAGCAATTTTAGCGGGAGTGGGGTTAGCGATTGCCACTTCCAAGGCCGGCAGTGCGAGACCTGTTTGGGAAACATTCAGCCGTATGTTTTCTGCTCGCGGGACCGCGGATAAATCATCCTCCGTCGCGGACCATGATCTGGATCGGCAAAAGCCGCAGAAGCAGGCGGAGGTTCTGCTGGAGCAGGCAGTCAATCACTCCGACGGAGCCACGGACCAGATCGCGCGCAGGGTGAGCCGCTGGCGTGGAAGGCTGGCATGGGATGCTCAACTCGGCGCGCTTACGACGGCGGCGCTGAACTCAAGCGATTTGAAGGTTCGCACGTCGGGGATTGAAGTGCAGCTCGCAGCCTACGGGCTCGCCAAGGATGGGCCGAGCGCGGATTACTTGGTGAAGCAGGCGGAGTCTTCCGATCACGCGCGCAAGATCTGGGCGTTGTGGACTCTGGGTTTGATGGGGAATCGCGGCGTCGAACCTGAGCGGGTGGTGCAGGTGCTCGTCGCTCATTTGAAAGATTCCGACGAAGATTCACGCCGCTGGGCGGTCGAGGGGCTGGCCCTGGTGGGAGCGACCCCAACCATCGCGCCGCTGCTTGGTGTCATGCACGATGATCCTTCGCCGACGGTCCGTGAACGAGCTGCCTGCAGTCTGGCCGAGTCTGGAATGTTGACGCGCGAGCAGCGCCTCACTGCCGTTCCCCAGTTGCTGACCTATTCGGACGACCCTTCCCTTGATGCTCAGACCCACGCCTGGGCCTTCCAGGCGCTCGCTGACATCACCCAACAACGCCTGCCCAACGATTCCGCCGCCTGGCGGACGTGGTATGCAACATCAGGGGCCAGTGGCCAGTGATCAGTGGGCAATCTTGCCTAACCGATCCCGTCCCTTTCGAATCGCAGCGCCTGAAGGCGCGATCGGTAACACGGCTCTTGCGGTATGCCTGAAGGCATACCCTGATACGAATCCTGAATTCTTCCGCAGTCTAAAGCCCTCATTCTTTATTGGCTCTGGGTGGCACGGCTGGAAGCCGTGCCCTTCCCAAAACATTTTATGAGACCAGTTCTAGCCACCGACCACTGCTTCTCACTCCGCCATCTTGGCCACGTGCACGTCGAACCCTGTTTTCGGCAGAAGGGAAGTGAGTGAGAACGCTTTGAACCCGTCGCCGGTAGCCTCGGTGTGGCGATAGACGCCTGGCTCGTTTTCAATGGTTTCCCTGCGTCCATTCATGTCTTCCAGGAACGCCTGCGCCTGTTTTTCGGTGACCTCCGCGCCCTTGGCCCGCGAGACTACTGCTTCCGAGGCGTAGGAGCGCACCAGCTTGGGCCAGTATTTCTCCAGCAGTTCGGTGCTGGCGAAGATGTCGGTCCAGATGACGCGTCCGTCGACCGCCACGACGACTCCGACCGCGTTGCGGTCGCGCAGTTGTTTGATGAGGCTTTGATAGTTTTGCTCGATGGGTTTGGCAAGTTCGTCCACTTTTGCTTTCACTTCCTTGTTTTCCATCACCCGAGCATAGGAACTGGTGGAGCCAAGTTCGGCCACCTCGGTCTGAACAGAGGGAGAAGCTGCCTCAACTTCGACCATCTCCGTCGCCTGCTGCTGTTGCTTGCGCACCTCCGCCGAGACCTGGTTCTGGTCCTTGTCAGCCATGGCCTTGGCGCGAACGGAAGGTTGCGCCATGAGCGTGCCGACGTTCCGACCCTGTATCGGACCACCCGCGCCAGCGTAGGTTGCCCCTGACGTATTGAAGTGTTCGCTGGTCGCCACCCAGCGGCCCGGTTCCACGCAAAACACGCTGAGGTCGACCGGATCACTCTCCGGCGGCACGATGCGATCTTTGCCAATGACGCGGTCCTGCTTGCCGCCGGTAACAATCTCTCCGGCCAGAAGCAGCAAAGGCCGCTTGGAATTGTTGATCAGCACCAGACGATTTACCTGGGCGCCCTGCTGAATCTGCGGCGCGCCGTGCCGGCGGATGAGTCCTTGCACGTTGCCATATTCGGTGACCACCACTTCGCCGGAACGCAATCCCTCATCCAACGTGAGGAATTCGCTCGTGGGATAAGACTTTGAGGCGACCACGGGAAACACGGTCAAACTGCCATGCCGGATCGGCTCCAGCACCCGGTAGCCCGAGGACGAAGTGACTTCTCCCGCCTGAGCCGGTTGCATGTCGGCGCAAACCACGCCGGCCACGATCACTAAAGCCATCACTGCCAACACCATCTTGGGACTCATAGAGCTCCTCCCCACCGTGGGGCGGGGCGCTCCAGCTCTAAGGAGGATCTTTGCAGTTCCTGGAGCGCACCGCCCTTCCTGACCTGTAGGGAGAATGAAAAAAAAGGAGGTCCTTGCGGCTAAAATTCGCATGGGAAGCGTCTAAAGAATTGATAGGATCGAGGGAGCCGTCGTTGTAGCTTCAGTTTTGGCATGAGCGCCACCAAGACAATCTCCGCGCACGTGCAGTCGGCCGTCAGCGAATTGCATGCCGAGCTGTACGTGAAAAGCGGATGCGGAAAGATCGGCTTAAGCCGCGAGATTTGGGCGGAGATTCTCTGTGAAGTTGGCGGGAAGTGCCTGACGGCACCGGGGAGCATCGCCGAGGTCCGGACTTTTCTTCTGACCCTGCGCGTCGACGAACTCGCACTGGCCCGCGCCTGCGCGGCCGGCAACAACTCCGCGTGGGAAATCTTTCTAACGCGCTTTCGCGAGAAACTTTATCTATCTGCATTGCGCATTGCGCGCGAGGATTCCGCCGCCCGCGAGCTCGCCGACACGCTGTATGCCGACCTCTACGGCACGACCTTGCGCGAGGGAGAACGCATTTCGAAACTTTCCTCCTATACCGGCCGGGGATCGCTCGAGGGCTGGCTGCGCACCGTGCTGGCTCAGGAATACGTGAATCGTTATCGCAAGCAGAAGCGCCTGGTCAGTCTGGAAGAAGAAAGCGAAGAGGGAGTGCAGTTCGCAGCGCCAAATCCCGAGCCGGCTCCTTCCGCGGACTCGCGCACAGAATCGGCCATCGACCAGGCATTGCAGGCTCTGACCGCCGAAGACCGGCTGGTATTGAGCGCGTACTACCTCGATGGCCGGACCCTGGCCGAAATCGCGCGCCTGCTGGGTGTGCATGAATCCACCATCAGCCGCAAAGTCGACAAGCTGGCTAAGTCTTTGCGCAAGAAGATCCTGGCTATGATGGTGCGGAGCGGCATGACGCGGCGGCAGGCCGAGGAGGCGCTCGATGTCGACGTCCGGGACCTGCAGGTCGATATTCGCCAGAGTTTAGCGCAAGATTCGACTTCGCCCGCGTTCTCAGAAAAGACGGTCGAGGCCAGGGCCCGGGAAGGTCCCGGTTAAGCGGCGGACGGCCGTTTGGAAGATTTGCCCGAACTGTAGTACGAGCGAGAAGCTGGTAATGACGAAACTTTCCAAAGTCGTGCGGGAGCGGTTGAAGGTGACAGCGGCTGCGATGGCGGCCCATCCTGACGCCGACCTGCTCACCGCGTTCGTGGAGCGATCCCTCGCTGAAAGGGAAAGGGCCGGTGTTATGGAGCACCTGGCCCGTTGCGGAGACTGCCGGGAAATCGTAACGCTCGCCCTCCCCGCCGAAGTGGAAGAAGTCGTCGCTGCCAAGGGCGGCGTTCGTGGCAATTGGTTTCGCTTGCCGGCGCTGCGCTGGGCGGCGGTGGCCGTCGGCATCGCCGTTGCGGTTTCCGTGGGAACGTTGGAGTATCGAAGCCAACCGATGCGATCGTTCAGCGCGAACCTTGCCCGCAATCAGGAAAAGCAGGAAGTGGTTGCGGCGTTGAGGCAGCCTGCGCCGTTTGAGGCGCAGAAGGAAGCGATCACTCCTCCGTCGGAACAAGGCAAGAAAGTTTTGACGAAAAAATCAACGACAGCCTCTGCCGGCTTTCCTGCCGAGTTGCGGCTGGATGCCCAGATGCGTCCATCCTCAAGCGGCGCTTTGGCGGGTTCTAGAGGGGCAATCGCGGGCGCCGCTGGCGCCGGCGCGGGAGCGCCCACAGCGGCTGGACGCGAACTTGCGACGATGAATGCCGCCAAGTCTTTGGCACCGCCTTCGGTTGGGTCCGCGCAAGCCGCCGCGCCAGCTCCGGCCAGGCCGCCCGTGCCGCAGATCTCTGAGGAAGTGGAGGTATCGGGTGCATCTGCGATGGTCGAAACCGAGCAGGCGGAAGTCAGTTCCGACAAGGTGGGCAGGGCCAAGGCACCCGCGAGCCAGCAGATCGTCAACGGAGCACCGTCGCTGCCGACCCAAGGGCGGAATGTGGCGGACCTTGAGCCGCTGTCTCCATCGAAAGTTGCGCCCCGGTGGACCATCGCTGCCAACGGCGCGCTGCAGCGCTCCTTCGACGGGGGAACAAGCTGGCAGGACGTGAACGTTACAGGCGACGCGTCCATGAACGCGAACTTCACGGCGCGAGCCAAGACTTCGGAAGGAGCCAAGGCGGGAAGGAAGTTCGCCGACGCGGCGATCCCGGTCTTCCGCGCGCTCGCGGTCAACGGCGCGGAGGTGTGGGCGGGCGGCGCGAGCGGAGCGTTGTATCACACGGTGGACGCCGGCAACAGCTGGGCGCGTGTGGTGCCTTCCTATGTAGGGGTCGGTCTCGGCGGCGATATCATCCACATTGATTTTCCCGACCCGCAGCACGGGCGAATCTCGACATCCACCGGCGAAGTTTGGACAACCGGCGATGGCGGGCAAACCTGGCAGAAATTGAAGTAGTCGCGAGAGCAGCCTAACTTCCAATCTGTGCAAAAATCCCACGACCGTGCGGGTAACGGAGACCGTGATTGACGCGCTCGCCGCACATCTCAAACACCGGCAAGCATTTAGTCCTCCGCCTGAGCGTCTAAGAGTTCTCTTTCCGTGGTTACCTAAGTCAGCAGCTAGGGTATAACCATGCGCAAATCGCATTACCAAAGTGATATTTACTGAGAAAAGCGTCAGCCTTATGATCTGAGACGTGGTTTGGCAGTTCTGGGGGAGGGCTGCCGAGGCGTCCTGGACTGAAAAGTCGAGGACGCTTTTTTGTTTTCTCCTGTCATTCGAGGTGTCTGGATTTCCCCGGATGAATGGCTGACCCACAGCACCATGTGCTCCTCGTCAATATAGCGGTCCCCGATTTTCAAGGCTCGGGGTTCCCGCCCGAAGGATTCAAACCCAAGCGATCGATACAAGTTCACCGCGGCATCCTGGCTGGTCGCCACCGAGATCATGATCTGCTCGACTCCCTCCACCCCGCGGGCGCGCTCCAATACGGTCTGGAGCATACGGCGACCGACGCCCTGACCGCGCACTTCGCGCGTGGCGTAGACACCCCAGACGTGTCCCTTGTGGCGCTCCTTGATCCCCTTCCCCCGGTAAAAGCCAGCGGTGCCGACCAGACGCCCATCTACAAATGCGCCTGCGACGAAATTGTTTGCCGGATCGGATCCCAACCGCGTTGCCACGTCGTCCAGACTCAAGGTGCGGTGCTCTTCTGCCGCCGCGCCGAACGCGTCTGGATCGCGCTCCAGAGCTTCCAGGCGGATATTCCAGTACTCCTTTGCATCCTCTGCAGTCAGGAACCGGATTTCCATCACTTACTCTCCCAACATCTTTCCGCCCCGGCACGTCGCGCAATACCCGCCGATCTCCAGGCGCGAAACCACCACGCGAAAACGGCAGTCTTTTTCCACTTGCAGTTTGAGTCGCTCGAACATGCCGCTGACGAACTCCGTAATCTTGCCGCAACGCAGGCAAGCCATATGGATGTGGTCGCGGCTGAGTTTGCGTTCGTAGTAGTGACCCTCGCCGTGGATGTGCATTAAATCCAACTCATCGACCAGGCCTTGGCGCTTGAGCAGTTGCAGCGTGCGATAGACGGTACTGCGATCGACGCTGGCATCGAGCCGTTGCGCCTTGCGCAGGATCTGGCTGGCATCGAGATGCTTTTGGGCCGTTTCGATGACGCTCAGAATGGCGCGGCGCTGCTCGGTCATGCGAATGCCACGCTGGGCAAGATGAGCTTGCAGGCGGCCCGGCATTTCGGTTTGGGGAAGCGGCATGTAGCGATCTCCTGGTGTGGCAAGTAGTCGCAACCGCGGTGCGACGAAATCTTGCGCGCTATCTTGACGGCATCACACAGCATCCGGCAAGATCGTAAGTGTAATTTAGATGCGACTGAGTTGCAACTAGGATGCCGGCATTTGCCTCCAGCTCGATGTCCTTTTAGTTGCGACGCGGTCGCATCCGGGCCGGGAAATTCTAACGCTCCCGCTGCTGTGAAGATCTTCCATGGAAAGGAAACATAATCTCCGCTTGCATAGCATCGTTTGGTCTACCGCATCTCCGGACCTTACAAGTTCGTCTGGCTCCCTTGCGTCGACTGTCACCGCACCGGCCTTCGCCCAGACCACTTTTCGTTTCGCCCTGTTCGTACTGTTCCTGGCCACATTCGGCGTACCCGCGTCAGCGCAGGAGAGCCCTTACATCGTCACCTACGACCACTATCTGGAAGAACCCGGCAGCCTTGAAGTGGAGTATTTCTCGACCTTTGGCACGCAGCGCGCCGGCAATGATTTTCATTCGTTCTGGAGCGAGTTCGAGTACGGAGCGACCGCGTGGTGGACCACCGAAATCTATCTGGACGGGCAAACCACATTTGACGACAGCACCATCTTCACCGGCTTCCGCTGGGAGAACCGCGTCCGCCTGCTGCAGCGCGAGCATTTCATCAATCCCGTGCTATACGTCGAATACGAGCAGATCAACGCCGCCGACAAGATCCTCAAGGAAATCGAGGGCCATGACGTGGAGTCGGACCATGCTGTCCCAAATGCTGTTGCCCGCCGCGAGCACGACCACGAACTGGAATTCAAACTGATTCTGTCCAAGACTTTCAAAAGCTGGAACATCGCCGAGAACACGATCGCAACCAAGAACCTTACCGGCGGCAATCCCTGGGAGTTCGGTTATGCCGCCGGAGTGAGCCGTCCCCTGGGACTGAAGGCGTCCGCGCAGCGGTGCAACTTCTGTGCTGAGAATTTCGTGGCCGGCGTGGAAATGTACGGCGGCCTGGGAGATCGCTACAGTTTCGGCTTGCACGACACATCGCACTACATAGCGCCGGTGGTGGCGTGGAATCTTCCGTCCGATTGGACGCTGCGCCTGTCACCCGGTTTCGGCCTGAACGACAACAGCCATCGTTTCCTGCTGCGCTGGGGCGTCTCGCGCGAATTCTCCGGTTTTGGTGCCGCAGTCGGCCGCTTGCTCGGAGGCCGCCAATGACGACGCCCATGCGCACAGCCATTGCGATTTTCATGGTGCTTGCCATCGCTCCGGCGTCCGCTCAGACAGAAAACTCCACGCCCGGCAAAAGGAGTACCTCGGTTTATGCGGAGTTGGCGAAAGCTCCTCGAAAGGCAGTGCAGAGGCCTAATCCAATGCAAAGTGATCCCGACGCCGTGGCCGCGGGGGGAAAGCTTTTCGATCTGCATTGCGCCGAGTGCCACGGAGAAATGGCCGACGGAGGCCGCAAGGGGCCCAGCCTGCGCGCCGACGAAGTGCAGCAGGCGACACCGGGTACGCTTTTCTGGCTGCTGACCAATGGCGTGGTTCGCCGCGGTATGCCGGTGTGGTCGAAACTGCCCGAGCCGCAGCGCTGGCAAATTGTGAGCTATATCAAATCGCTCACTCCGGCAACCAAGCTGCCGCAGGAGGAGAAGAAATCGCCCGCGTCCGAGAACAAAGACAACGAGTCCAAGCCACCAGCCTGATGAGATCTGTGAGGAGTTCGACCGCCTCGGGAAGTAGCGAGTTTGGCGCGTCTTTTTACCGCACGACCCGGATTGGATCGTCGACCAGTGACCGCGGGTCGTTTTGCGACTTTCGCCGGTACTCTCGCATCCAACGGAGTGCTAAACTAACTAGTTGCGGTCTGTTGCTTAGGACGCACAGGTTAACATCGTCAGGCCCCGGCAACGCCAGTTCGTTGAAGCGTCGGCCGAAAGCGCGACGTTACAGCGAGGAGAAAACGAACCATGGCAGGAAATGGAATTGTCGAAGTAACTGATGCGAACTTCGACCAGGATGTTTTGAAATCAGACAAGCCCGTGCTGGTGGACTTCTGGGCGACGTGGTGCGGCCCCTGCCGCGCTATCGCACCCATCGTCGAGGAACTTGCCAAGGATTACCAAGGCAAGATCAAAATCGGCAAAATGGATGTCGACGCCAACAACGCCACGCCCATGCGCTACAAAGTGACCGGCATCCCAACATTGCTGGTCTTCAAGGGCGGGCAAGTGGTCGAGCAGATCGTTGGCTACCGGCCGAAAGAAGCCATCGCGCAGGCGTTGGACAAGCACGTCGGGTAGGAAGTTTTCAGCCGTCAGCATCAGCCTTCAGCCAAACAGGCCGCCCGGGAGTGATCCCGGGCGTTCGTGTCTTCCGCTCGGGTTAAGCTACAATGCACCGCCATGAGGAGGAAGCGGCCAGCTCGATGGATCGTTGGCATCCTGGTGTTTCTGGCCGTCGACGTAAGTATTTTCCTTTCCGCGCACAAGCCGCCAACGAACTGGAGCAGCATCTGCGCGATCAGTACAAAGGCAAGAGTCTTGTACTCCGCGGTTTTTATCACGGCCAACACCTGACCTACGATTCCGCAGGGATGCCGATCGGCTATGCCGTTCCGGGGGATTGGACCGTGGACGGTTTGGTGCGAGTGACCTCAATCAGCGTGTCGAGTGATCGACTAGCCATTCAGGCAGACGTTCTCGCCCTGATCAACGACGGTCATGCCTTCGATTCCAGGTCTCTGGAGGCAAGAAGAACAACAAGAAGGCGAAGAAATTACATCGCACAAGCATCGAAGTTGAGTTCGACGCCGGTGGAATCACGGCAGACAAGACAGAGGCAGCACTTTCCAGGATTTTCCTGACCGCAAAGGATCACCTTGCGGATCTTGTGCCCGACTATTGGAGGCCCTGTGTTCTAGCGGCTTCTACCGGCAAGAGCGAAAGACTGTTCAACGCCTGTAATTTCTCGCCTGAGCTTGCTGCGGTTCCGGGAATTGTTTCAGCCGACGCAAGCGCGAAACCCGATGAAACAGGAACAGGCGAGGCGAAAGCCCCTAATATCCCAATCTTCAGCATCGGCAAAGGCGTTACGCCGCCTAGGGTTGTCTTCCAGCGAGATCCAGAATTTTCGGACCTGGCGCGTGAGGCGAAGTACCAGGGCACGATCATCGTGATGCTTATTGTGGACAAAACGGGTCAAGCTCGAAACATCAGAATCGTAAGGCCTCTAGGCCTTGGCCTTGACCAGAAAGCGGTGGCGACTATCTCGATGTGGCGGTTTGATCCTGCAAAAAAAAACGGTGAACCCGTTAACGTGGAAATCGCCGTCGAAGTCAGCTTCCGCCTGTATTGATCGAAAGTCCGAAGCCCTAGTACTTCCTCAGCACTCCAATCACCCTCCCCTGCACTTCCACCGACGCCGCCGGCACGATAATCGGCTTCATGTTCACATTGGATGGCTGCAGGCGGATGTTGTCGCCCTCGCGGTAAAAGCGCTTCAGCGTAGCGTCGCTCGAATCGACCAGCGCGACCACGATGTCTCCGTTGTGCGCGGTTTTCGATTTCTCTACCAGCACGTAATCGCCGTCGAGAATGTGTTCATCCTGCATGGAGTCTCCGCGGACTTCCAGCACGAACACTTCTTTGGAGCGGACAAAGTCGGCCAACGAAATCGTTTCCGGATTCTCGACGGCCTCAATCGGCTGGCCGGCGGCGATGCGTCCCAGCAGAGGCAGCACCAGGCCGGTGTTCACGCTCATGGCCTGCTTGAGGCGTCCCTTGGGCGGCAGCAGGTCGATGGAACGGCTGCGGTTGTAGTCGCGGGTCAGCAGACCTTTCTTCTCGAGATTCGAAATGTGCTTGTGCACCGTGGCCAGCGAGTTCAGGTCCATCCCCTTGCCGATTTCCTCGAACGACGGGGAGTAGCCATGTTCGGCCACGAAGCGCGAGATGAAGTCGTAGACTTGCCGCTGCCTCTTGGTGATCGCCATGCCGCCATTATTGGCGAAGAGAAGGCGAAAAAGCAAGCAAGAAGTGAGGTTGAAACTTTTGTTCCCCTCAAGGCTCCAATCTGCCAGGCCGTTGGGATGCGTACTCAACGGGAGGATATGAAAATGACGATTTCATCGGTACGTTCTGCCCTAATTCTGGTGGCTATGCTTGCGGTGGTGGTGGCCTGCAACGCGAAGGCGGGTGCTGGTGCGGCCGTTCCGCCGCCTGCTCTGGATGCGCCGCGCGCCGCTACCCCGGGCCAGCAGACGGCCGTGGTCGCCGGCGGATGTTTCTGGGGGATCCAGGCGGTTTTTCAGCATGTGAAGGGAGTGATCAGCGCGACGTCCGGCTACTCGGGCGGCTCGGCCAAGACAGCGCAGTACGAAGTGGTCAGTACCGGCGAGACCGGCCACGCGGAGTCGGTGCAGGTCGTCTACGATCCCTCGCAGATCACTTACGGCGAGTTGCTGCGAGTTTTCTTCTCCGTGGCGCACGATCCCACGCAACTGAACCGTCAGGGGCCGGACGAGGGCACGCAGTATCGCTCCGTAATTTTCTACGGGAACGACGAGCAGAAACGCATCGCCGAGGCTTACATCGAGCAACTCAATCAGGCCAAGGTTTTTTCCAGGCCGATCGTCACCCAGGTGGTGGCACTCCAAGCTTTCTACGCGGCCGAAGCTTACCATCAGAACTACGCAACGAACCATCCCCACGATCCGTACATTGCCTACAATGACGCGCCGAAGGTGGAGCACCTGCGCAAGGAGTTTCCGGATCTCTACACCGGAAAGTAGAGAGGATTATGTTTGACCGAGCGATGTTCAACTCTGATCTCGATCGCGAGAACGCACCCGGCCTGCGGCGGCGCGCATTTCTCGGCGCTATGGTGGTCGGGCTGGGCGGCGCGGCTCTGTGGTCGCTACGCAAACCCCGTCCGCTGCGGGCGATGGCTGCCGCAGGTCCAGCGAAGCCGCCGGAGCAGGTCACGATTGTGGAATTCTCCGATTCCGGACAGCGGTTGAAGGCGGTCCGCATCGCCAAAGTAGTCAAGAGCGAAGACGAGTGGCGCAAACAGCTTTCGGGAAATGCGTTCGACATCACCCGCCGCGCCGATACCGAGATGGCCTTCAGCGGAAAATACTGGAACCTGCACGACAAGGGCATCTACCGCTGCATTTGCTGCGACAACGCGCTGTTCAATTCCGAGACGAAATTCGAGTCTGGCACAGGCTGGCCGAGCTTCTGGGCGCCAATTGCGAAAGAGAACGTTACCGAGATCCGAGACAGTTCCTTCGGCATGGACCGCACTGCCGTCTCCTGCACCGAGTGTGATGCCCACCTGGGCCACGTGTTTGATGACGGACCGCAGCCGACAAGCTTGCGCTACTGCATGAATTCGGCGTCGCTGCGGTTCGTGAAGGCAGCGTAACTCGACGTACAATTGAATTTATGCATCCCAGCCTTCCGGTTTTTCGCGAGCCGAGTTCGGCAGAGAAAGTCTTTAATCGCATTTTCGGATTCCTAGTTGGGATCGGCGTCGGCTTTTCCTACAACTATCTGCTCGAAGTCCGCGGACGCAAAAGCGGGAAGCTCTATTCCACCCCGATCAATTTGCTGGAACTCAGGGGCACGCGCTACCTGGTTGCTCCGCGTGGACGCACGCAGTGGGTGCGGAACGCGGAGGTCGCCGGTGAAGTGACGTTAAAGAAGGGAAGTAAACGGCTGAAGTTCCGCCTGCGATCACTTTCTGGTGCTGAGCAGTCGGAAATCCTGAAGGCCTATCTCGATCAGTTCAAGAAAGAAGTCCAGCGTTACTTTCCAATTCCCGCTGGCTCGCCGCCCGAAGCGTTTGCCGAGCTGACATCGAGTTATCCTGCCTTCGAACTGCTGCCGATGTGACTGTCCGGCTTCGGAATAGATTGATAATGCAATCCATCGTGCCGCAGAAGATTTTCTTCACAAAAATCATTTTTCCCTCTTGCACAAACCTCAAAGTTATGGCATCTTCAAAATATCTTCTACAAGAAAGGACGCCCGATTTGGCGGACCACAACTACAAATCGCTAAGCGGGCAACAACGGCCAACAGTCGGCCTGAGTTGCTTTAGGGCGTCTTCCGAACGCGTCAGTTAGTCCCCGACGCCCCTTAACGCAAAGCTAACAAAACAAAGCTGCTGGGTGGTGAAGACTGCGGTTCCTTCGCCTTGACACGACGCACACCGCTGTCGCTGATTCCCCCTTGAGCCGCTTGCCCGGCGTGAGCGAAGCAGGAGTCGCGCGGCGAAATCCTGAGCCGCGGTGTTTTGCGGCGAAGGATCTCTCCGCAACTCCTGCTCACGCAGGCGAAAACTCGGTCAGTGGTGAAAGGTTACGGATACTTCTCCGGCGAAACAATCCGATTTCCTTGGAAATCGGGCTGTGAGGTTCGAATCCTCGTGGGCGCAAGCCCTGCCCGTGACCGCCCGTTCCCTGACCAGTAATCGGCAGTCGTACTAACCCGCGGAGAATTCCCCGCGGATCAACCAAGAGTTCGGTCAGTGGTGAAGTTCACGGCAACTTCGTGGCGTGCCTGTAACTAGGCCGGGGTTCGAGCCCTCAACCGTGTCCACTGTTCCCTGACCGTAGTGCACAGGTGTGGCGCGGGTGCCTCGCCCGCGCTGCGTCGCCCCAAAATTCGGCCGGTGGTGAAGACGAGGGTTACTTCGCATTGGGAGCGGGAGACGCAGGTTCGAATCCTGCCATGGGACTTTGTCCCGTGTAGCTAAGCGGTCTAAAGCGCCTAAACGTACCTTTGTCGCTGATTCCCCGGCTGAAGATTTCAGTCCGGACAACTCCGGCGAATGCCGGGTAGAAAAGCTATTGCCTAATGAGTACCACGATCAAAATTCAGGGAGCGCCGCCGCAAGACGGAGAGTCGCTGTGCCGAACGTGCCGGTATGCGCACATCCAAAGAGGATTTCGCCAGAGCGAGGAGACCGTATTTTGCGGCTACAACGACGCGGTTATGCGACTGGTCAAATTCAAAGTCGCCGCCTGTACCGACTATACAAACCGCACGTTGCCCGCTCGCTGGGAACTGGAGGAAATGGCATTGCTGATCAACGTGGAGCCTGCGCGCAAGAAGGCGGGCTTCCACGCCGGCGCAGGCTTTGCAGCGCAAGAGGAAGAGGGCGAAGAGGAGTCCGTGTCCACGATGGAATGAGCGCGGAGTCCAGAAGAGTTTCGCCGGTGGTGAAGACGAGGGTTACTTCTAATCCGAAGGCTGCGGGTTCGATTCCCGTCATGGTGTGAGCCATGTAGATCAATTGGCAGATCGTCGGAAAACAATACCGTCGTCGCCTGATTCCCCGGCGATTTGAAACCACAGCAGATTCCTCACCGCTGCGCGGTTCGGAATGACAAAGTCTAATCTTGCTGATAGCTGACAGCCGCAAGCTACAAAGGAGGCCCACGATGGCTCGACTCAACACACTGAACCTGAAGTTCGGTCTGCGCACGCACGAGGGAGCGCCAGCCCGCAATATCTCGACTGAGATGCAGCTGCGGCGCTCGGTGCTGGCCTGCCTGCTCTGGGAGAGCCAGTTTTACGAGGACGGAGTCGAGATCGCCGGCCGCATCGCCGAACTGGTGCCAAAGGTCGCAGCCGAGCAGGTGGCTGCTCTCGCCGTCGAGGCGCGCGAGAAGATGAAGCTGCGTCACGCGCCGCTGCTTCTGGTGCGCGAGATGGCGCGTCATGCCACGCATCGCGGCTCCGTAGCCGAGACGCTGGAGCGCGTCCTTCAGCGTGCGGACGAACTCGCCGAGTTTGTCGCCATTTACTGGAAGGACGGTCGCGTCCCTCTCTCCGCGCAGGTGAAGAAGGGTCTGGCTGCGGCTTTCCCCAAGTTTGATGAGTACGCCCTGTCGAAGTACGACCGCGGAGGACCCATCAAGCTGCGCGACGTACTCTTCCTCGCCCACGCCAAGCCTCGCGACGAGGCCCAGGCTGAAGTGTGGAAGCGCCTGATCGCGGGCGAGCTGACCGCTCCGGATACGTGGGAGGTGGCACTCTCGTCTGGCGCCGACAAGCGCGAGGCCTGGGAGCGCCTGCTCCGTGAGCAGAAGCTGGGCGCGCTGGCCCTGCTCCGCAACCTGCGCAACCTGCGGGAGGCGGGTGTGGAGCAGAATCTGGTGCTCGCCGGGCTCGGTTCCATGAGCACGGCGCGTGTGCTGCCGTTTCGCTTCCTGGCTGCGGCACGTTACGCTCCGCAGTGGGAAGAGGCGCTCGAACAGGCCATGCTTAAGTGCGTTGCTTCTCAGAACAAGCTGCAGGAGAAACTGTGGGGAAAGACCATTGTGCTGGTCGACGTTTCCGGCTCGATGACCGCACCGCTCTCTCAGCGCTCCGAGATGCAGCGCACCGACGCAGCCTACGGGCTGGCGGTGTTGCTGCGCGAGATCGGCGAGAGGGTGGCGGTGTACAGCTTCTCCAACTCGCTGTTTGAGGTGCCGGCACGCCGTGGCTTCGCCCTGCGCGATGCCATCGACGCCAGCCAGCCACACAGCGCTACCTATCTGGGGAAGGCGGTAGAAGGTCTGAACCAGAAGGAACGTTACGACCGCCTGATCGTCATCACCGACGAGCAGGCGCACGACACGGTCCCTGCGCCGACGGGCAAGGGCTATATGATCAACGTAGCCAGCTACAAGAACGGCATCGCCTACGGTAAGTGGACACACATCGACGGCTGGAGCGAGTCGGTTGTCGAGTACATCCGCACGCTGGAGCAGACGGAGGCGTGAACGCGTAAACCGTAGAGACGTAGCTTGCTAGCTTTTGCATTCAACAACATATGGAGGACGGACGCACGAGTCCGTCCTCCATTTACCGTCCTGTGATAAAGAAAGTGAGAACTACCTGGCGTCGCCGTCCTGGTCGACGTCGCCGGCGTGCTTCAGTGTGACCATGTCTGACGAGAGTTCGCCGCTTTTGTGGGTCTGAGCCTGAGGCTGCGGCGGGCGAGGAGCCGGATGCGCGACTTGATCTGCGTTGCTGGCGTGGCTGCTGCTGATTGGATTCACCATAGGAACGAGATCGGCAGCGTTGCCGGAGACTTTAGCAATCTTTGGTAAGGGTTACGACGCCCCCGCCACAAAGAACTTGCGCTCTTCTTTTTTCTTGGGGGCAACGTCGGCGGTTACATCCTGCACGAACTCCCTGCGCCGCTCGGGGCCTTTGCGATTCTCGAGTACGCGGACGCGGCGCGCGGGCATATTGGTCGGAATGAGCTTAACAATGCGCCCATCGCTGACCTGGACGTAGAAGCGGAACCAGTCGGTACGGAACATGCGGCCTGAAGCAAAGAATGTCATGGAGGCCGCGATCTGGCCTCCGAATTCCGGCCCCGTGCACGCCAGCAGACGCTTGCCGACTTCCTGTGTCCAAGTCATGCCACCGACCAGCGGCTCGTTCAATGTCCAGCGCTCGAAGGGCACGGCAAAGGAAATCTTGCGCAACTGCAGAAGCTGGAGGAGCACGGAGATCTTCGCCAGGTTTGTGACTACCACGGTGGCTTCGGTCGGCGAGACCCGTTCAAGCTTGATGTGCAACTCCGGCGACCACTCGCGCTCGAACTCCTCGCGAGCCAGGGCCAGGCTTTTGTCTGTGGCTTCCACATAGCGCAGCGTGGCGCGCGTCAGGATCATGCTGAAAAAGCACGTAACAACCGTAGCAATCACCGGAATATAGGCGAAGAGGCTGGTGACCGGAAGGCTGCGCGGATCGATCGACTGCAGGTGCATAGACCACGGCTCCTCACTGCGCGCCGAGGCGCGGCTGTTCAAAGGGGGAGGGGATCCGGGAACGTGTTCGACGACCCGCAAAACCGGGTCTGGACATCCGGCAGAGTCTAACGAGAGAGGCTTGGTGGCTCCAGATGCGTATGGTGCTGCGCGAGGAGACCGCGAAGTGCAAGGACTTTGGTAACTGGCGACGATTCAGGATGTGCCGGCAGATTGCCGGCGGGACCCTTCGACTTTGCTCAGGGGAGGCTGCCGGCGCTACCACTACTCCAGCACGCTGTCGTCGAGCTTCTTCTTGCCCCAATCAGCGGCGGCCTGCACGAAAGCCAGAACGAGTGGGTGGGGCTTTTTCTCGGTTGACGATAGCTGGGGCTGAAACAGGGTGGCGACGAAAAAAAGCATTGTGGGTGACTCGATGGCGCGAATTTCGCCGGCCGGCCCTCGCGCGACCACCGGGAATCCGGCTTCCATCGTGGCCCATTCGTAGTCGGGATTTACTTCGAAGTTGCAGAAAAATTCTTCGGTTACAGTGTCCACCTTCTTGCCGTAGAAAGACTGCAGGTACGACCCGGGCCGCAAGCGGATCTCCGGAACCGCGCCCGAGAGCTTGGGCGCATCGCCTTTGCGGTTGGGCACGGCGCAGGCCACGGGATAGATGACGATATTCTTCGATCCCGAATTATTTTCGGCGCTGTCGGCGTCTGCGATGCCGAGGACGTTGCGGGCGAATTCGATCAGCGTGTACTGAAAGCCTCCGCAGGTCGCGAGAAACGGCCAGTTGCGGCGGCGGGCAAACTCAATCCCCTTAAGCATCCCGTCGAAGCTCTTGTAGGGGCTGCCCGGCGAGGCCCACAGGCCGTCGAAACGCTCAAGAATTTTTTCTGCGCCGTCGCCAGCCAGCGAAGGAGTGGGTATCCATTCGGACTCCACCTTCATCTCCAGTTTGCGGGCGGCGTGCTGCAGGGAGTTGGTTGTGGCGTGGTGGGAAGGGAATTCAGGATTGAAGTCTCCCAGGATTCCGATGCGAACGGCGTCACTCACGCGCTCATTGTACTAAACGGACCGGGGGCCCCTGGTCTGCACAGGTTAGAAGACTGGTGCGCCTCAGAGGAGATGAGTGATGTTGAGCAGAAAATAAAGGCTAAGAAGGGCGAGGGCGGGTCCGGGTCCGCCCCAGATCATCAGGGCGCATTTCCACCCCAGGGATCGGGCCACGTCCTGCTGGCTGCGCCACGAGATCAGGAATGTTTTATTGTTCGTCCCCTTCATCAAGACCACGGGCGGATGTGCGTCAAAGCCGTTTGGGGCTCCGTTCTGCGGGATGCCGGGATCGCCGCCGTTTCCTGCGGTGGGGCCATGTTGGCCGGTTCCCCCACCGACAGGCGCAGAGCTGACGTGCAGGGCCGGGTCCGCAACTCCTGCGGCCGCCCAGGCTGCAGGATTGCTAATCCCCGCTTTCATGAGAGCAGCCGCGATTTTCTGCTGCTGCGACATGTCGGCAGCTTTGGTTGAATTCGCATCGGTTGAGAGCCGGATGACCTGAGTCGCGTGAGATTGGGATGGTTGGGCCAGTACTCGCCCAGCCAGGGCCGCATCGTCGAAATCGCTACTGCCGCCGCTGCCGAACGAGAACGAGGTCATTCCCAGCGTGAAGGAGAGCGCATCTCCGGCAGAAAAGCTGGTGGCTTCGGCGTCGTGAATCGGCTGGGGTCCCACTTCCAATCCCGGATTCTCGGCCAACGTTCCCAGAACAAAAAGCGAGTTCTTGGGCTTGATGCAGAATTCTTCCACCTTGATCTTGTTGCTGGTGGCGATGCCGTGTCGGGCGAGGAAGCTGCGTACGTTGTCGGGCGCGGGATCCTTCGTCGTGAAAAATGAGTCGCAAAACTCCTGCTCAAAGTCGCGGTGCAGGTCGAGTTCGGCGCCGCGGGGATCCACCAACACGCGGCCTGTGTTGTCGTCGAGAAAGAAAGGCAGGTGCATGCACTCGGCAGCCACTTTTACCCATGAGCTGCTTTTCCCCCGGCGTTTCCATTCCCACGCCACCGTTCGGTAGTAATAACAGGGCCGTGTGGTGATGGGTGCGGCCATCGTGTAAGGCCCGGCGGCAAGACCGCTAATTTCCACCATCCCCATCGCTGCGCTGCGAATCTTCGAGGACGGAGTGTCGAGGATCAGACGGCGGCGCTGCAACAGTCGGAAGCCCTGAAAGAAAAGATAGAGTCCGGCGCAAAAGCCGATGGCAGACCAGACCAGAAGGCTTGTGTTGTCCGAAGAACGAAGCAGTGCCGTGCCGAAAATCACGAAGTTGGTCCACCGCGCCGCAATCAGGCACAGCGGCGCTCCGGTTTGAGCCTAGCGGAGCAGGCGCGCAGGCCGCAGCAGAAAAGGCTGGGGCGCGCTTACGTTGGTAATGCGGTTGCTAGGAAGAGAAATGCAAACCGGCGATGGGTGACGAGACTCGCGGCCTTGTATCCCTACGCTTTTCTTCGAGCCTTCAGCAGAACATACGCGACGCTCAACCCTATAAGGAAAACCAATCCTCCCACTTCATTCACGCGCGATGAGAGCAGGGTCATCAGAACGGCGGCCCCGGCCAGCACGAAGCCGAGCATCGATCCCCACATTCCCAGGGGAGATCGCATGGGCAGAGCCGCAACTTCGGGTGGAGTAAGCCGCCAGCGGAACCTGACGTGGGCCGCCAGCGTTATCACCCAGCACAGGAATAAACCTGAGAATGCGGCTCCCATGATGTAGAGGAAAGCTTGTTTCGGGGCCCAGTTCTCGATGATGAGAGCGCTCACGATGCCATAGGACGAGACCAGCAGGGCCAGTCGGGGCGATCCAGAGGCATTCAGTTTGCCCAGCCACGCCGGAGCCCATCCGGTACGGCCCATGGAAAACAGCAAACGGGAAGAGGCGTAGAGCTTGGCATTGGCTCCGGAAAGCGCGGCGGTGAGCACCACGAAGTTCATAAAATAGGCAGCCGCAGGAACCTTTGCCATGCGGAGCACGGTGACGAATGGACTCTCGGAGACTCCGCTGTGGTTCCAGGGCATCACGCCGACGAGCACGATGATGGCGCCGAGGTAGAGGCCGGCAAGGAGGGAAATGGTGAGGTGCGAGGCCCGGGGAATATCTTTCGGCGAACGCGATTCGCCAGTGGTGATGGCCAGCATCTCGACGCCCCCGAAGGGGTAGATGGCCAGGTAGATTGCCAGCAGGGGCGCGATCGGACCTTTGGGCAGGAATCCGCCTTGCGCCGTGTATTGCGGAGGCACCCGCCCGCCGAGCAACAGCGCTGCGCCGGCCAGGATGAACGCCACGATCGTGGCGATCTTGATCATGGAGAACCAGAACTCGAAGCGTCCCACGGAGTGCACTTCCCTCAGATTCACCAGCAGGAGCAGGGCTGCGAACACGACCACCCAAATCTCGCCGCGCACCGCGGGGAACCAGTAGGCCATATAAGTAGCGGAGGCGACCATTTCGGCTCCGATGGAGAAGGCTATGGCGGCCCAGTACCCCGCGCGGCAAAGAAATCCCAGATATTGATTGAGATAAAGCTCGCCGTAGACGCCAAAGGATCCCGCCGCCGGGTGCATGCTGGCCAGCTCGCCCACAGCCATAGTTACGGTCCAGGCGATGAAGGCTGCCACGAGGTAGCTTAGGATCACGCCGGGGCCGGAAATTTCCAAAGCGGCCGCCGAGCCGAGCAGAAGTCCGGTGCCGATGGACCCACCGACGGCCACCATGGTCATCTGCCCGACGGTCAGTTGATGGTGGAGGCCTTGTTCGTGAACGATCTCCTCAGGAGTCTGGGCAGCAGGCATGCCGCACGATATCAAAAAACGAACAAGCCCGCCCAAGGCCGCGGACCGAGTGACCTTCGTAACCGCACTGGACCGCTGCCGCATTGCTGGGTGCGCAAGCCCCCCCTAGAATTGAGGCAGAGTAACTCCGCCTGTTACCTGACGCATGCCCGAAATCACCAGACGCGTGGATCGAGCCGAGCAAGTCCGGCGCATCGAGCGCGCCGAGAAGCTCCTGCAGAAGGGCAAAACCGCCGAGGCCCTGGAAGAATACCTGCAAGCGCTGCGCGATGACCCCGAGAACGACGTAGTACGCCAGTTATCCGCCGACCTCTGCCTGTCCCTGAACCGGAATCGCGACGCTGTTTCATTGTTGGGCGAGCTGTTTGAACGGCAGGTGAACACTGGCGACGCCACGCGCGCCAGCCTCACCTACAAGAAACTGGCGCGGCACGGCAGCCCGACCTGGGAGCAGAAGTTCCGTTTCGGCCAACTATTAGAGGGGTCCAACAAGAAGCTGGCAGTCGGCACCTACGAAGCCGCCCTCGGCGACCTGGCGAAGCTGGACAAAAAGTCAGAAGCCTTGCAGATTCTGGATCGCATTGTCGCGCTGGAGCCAGTCCAGGCAAATCTTTTGCGTCTGGCCGAATTATCTTCCGAAGTGGGAGAGCGCAAGGCTGCGGCGGGAGCCTTTAAGCGGGTGGCGCAGTCGGCCGCCGCCGCCGGCGGTGATCCCGCGCCCTGGTACGAGCGTGCCTATCAGGAAGATTCGTCCGATCAGGACATCGCGCTGGCCTACGGCAAGAGCCTGCTGGGTCAGGGACAGATCGGCGCCGCAATTTTCATTCTGGAACCGCAGGTGAATGCCGGCAAGGCCAGCCTGGAACTGCGCGACACCTACGCCGAAGCGCTGTTGGCCGCCGGACGGCTCACCGAGGCCGAGCCATTGATCTGGGACCTCTTCGAGCAGAACCCCAATCGCATGCAACAAGTGACTGCGCTGATCGGACAATTGCTCGATGTGGAACAGGATGAAGCTGCCGTCGCGCTGGCGCGAAAGCTGGAGCAATTCCAGCGCCGCCGCGGCGAACGCCGGCAATTCGTTGCCGTTCTGCAGGAGATTACAACCGCACACCGCGCGTCGTCGCAAATGCTCGAGTTATTGAGCGAGCTTTTCAATGCCTCGAATCGCGAGAACGACTATTCGCACACTTTGCTGAAACTGTTCGATCTTTATTGCAGCACGGGGGATTTCGCCAAGGCGGCCGAATGCCTCGACCGCGCGGCGGAAGTGGATCCCTACGAGTCCGGCCATCTGAAAAGGCTCGAGATGCTGAAGGGCAAGATCGACGAGAATCGTTTCAAGGTCATCGCATCGCGATTCACGCCGATCAGCAAAGCCGCCAACGAGCCGGCCCATGCCGAGGAGCCGACTCTGGGCGCCTCAACTTTGCAGGATCTGATGCTGCAGGCGGAAATCCTCGTGCAATACGGCATGCGCACCAAGGCGGTGGAGCGGCTGCAGAGAATCCAGGAGCTGTTTCCACGCGAGGAAGAGCGTAACGAAGATCTGCAGCGGCTTTACCTCGCCGCCGGCGTCACGCCGCGTTACGTGGGTTCTGCGCCACTGCCGCCAGCCGCGGCGCCGTCCCCTGCTCCAACTCCTGCTTCGCCCGCCGCTGCGGACCCGGCCGCCGAAGTACGCAGCTTTACTCGCGTGGCCGAGATTACACGCAAGCTGTATCACCAGACAACAGCGGCTGCCCTGCTCACCACCGCGGTCAACGAAATTGGCAAGCATTGGGAAGCGTCCCGCTGCGTTGCTGCGATGCGCACTCCAGGCATGCCTCCCACCGACCTCCAGGATTTCTGCGCGAAGGGAGTCAAGACGGGAAGTCCCGGCGCGCTGGCCGAAATTATTGCAGCGCTGCAGGACTCTTCTTCTGCGCATGAGCCGCTCGTCCTCGCCGATGCGCAGAAAGCAGCCGAGCTGCAACCCGCGAGCAAGGCGATAGCGGAATTGAGCGTGGCGTCGGCGCTGGCATTTCCTCTCAGCAACGGGGACGATTCCGTCGGCGTATTGGCCTTGCTGCAAAACAAGCCGCGCGCGTGGGCGCAGGCGGATGTCGTTGTTTTGAAAACTCTGGCCGAGCAGATGGTGATCGCGCTCAACAACGTCGGGCTGCGCCGCCTGGTGAAGAATCTCTCGGTCACCGACGAAAAATCCGGGCTGCTGAATCGCGCTTCTTATCTCGATCTACTTCTGGCCGAGAGCAAACGCGCTCTGCAGAACGCCGCGCCGCTCTCTGTTCTTCTTTTGCAGTTTGGCAGGAGCACTGCCCTGCTAAAGGAATATGGCGAGCATGCGGTGGAAACGGCGATGGAGAAAATCGGACAACTCTTCGGCGCCAATATTCGCTCCAACGATTTAGCCTTCCGCTACGACACGACCACCATCGCCATCATTCTCGGAGACACGGCCGAGAAAGAGGGCATGATGGCCGTCGAAAAGCTGCGCAAGATCATCTCCGACGTGCGCCTGCCAGCCAAAGACGGATCGGAGAAAGGGCAACCGCTGCAGTTTTCGGCTGGGCTGGCGGAGGCGGTGGTCCAGGAGAGCTACGATCCTGTCGATATCGTCACCGAAGTGATCAACCGCGCCGAACATGCGCTGGCCACTGCCGTGGTCCAAGGACCGGGCAAAGTGACTGCCCTCGCCGCCGCGCTCGCTACGGGTGCGGTCGCATAAAGCATTGACTCATTGAGTCAATGATGCATTGAGTCAATCGCTCTCTTCTGTGGTCAAATCTCCTCGCCCGCTGCTACACTAAGCAGTTTAATCATTCACTTTTGATCCGTCTGAGCACAGGGTCCGTCAGGAAATTCATGTTGAAGCCGGGTGATATTGCTATCGTCAGCGGGGCCCGCACGCCCTTTGGCCGCTATTGCGGCAAGCTGAAAGACTTTACCGCGCAAGAGTTGGGTGCGGTCGCCGCCAAGGGGGCAATCGAGCGGGCCGGGGTCGATCCCAAGGAGTTTGACCACGTCGTGTTCGGTAATGCGCAGCAGACCACCGGCGATGCTTTATACGGTGCACGCCACGTCGGATTGCGCGCAGGTCTGCCGATCGAAACTCCAGCTCTGACGGTGAATCGTCTGTGCGGCAGCGGTATGCAGGCGATTGTGAGTGCGGCGCATATGATTCAGACCGACGAGGCCAAGATTGTTCTCGCCGGGGGCATGGAAGCCATGTCGCAGGCGCCGTTTGTGATCTGCGGCCGCGACGGCTTTACGCTGGCGCCGGGCGGGAAGCTTGAAGATTCGCTGATGGTCGCGCTGCTCGACACCTATTGCGGTTTGTACATGGCGAACACGGCCGAACTTTACGGCGAACAGCAGGGCATTTTGCGTCAGGCGCAGGACGAGCTGGCGCTGCGCTCGCAGCAGAAAGCCGATGCCGCCTATAAAGAAGGACGCATCCAGGAAGAGTTGGTTGTGGTTCGGCTGCGGAATTCGAAGGGCGAGGAGACAGGAGAAGTGCTGGCCGAAGACGATCACCGGCGTCCGCAGACCACGATGGAAGGACTGGCCAAGCTTCGCCCGGCCTTCGGCAAGAACGGGACTGTTACCGCCGGAAATGCCAGCGGGATCGTCGACGGTGGCGCGGCGGTGGTCGTGATGTCGCTGGAGAACGCACGCAAGCGCAATATGGAACCCCTGGGGCGGATCGTGAGCTGGGGCATTGCCGGTGTCGAACCGAATGTGATGGGCCGCGGTCCGGTGCCCGCGACGAAGATTGCGTTGCAGAAGGCCGGACTGTCGCTGGATTACATCGATTTGATCGAAGTGAATGAGGCCTTCGCGGCGCAGTATCTGGCGGTCGAGAAAGAGTTGGGACTGGATCGCGAGAAGGTCAACGTCAATGGCGGCGCGATCGCGCTGGGACATCCGCTGGGCGCGACCGGGACCCGGCTGGTGATCACCCTGCTCTACGAGTTGCGTCGGCGGAAGAAGAAGTACGGCTTGGCGACGGCGTGCATCGGCGGTGGACAAGGGATCGCGATGGTGGTGGAGAGCTTGAATTAGTTTCTCACCACAGAGGCACAGAGACACAGAGAAAGACAATTTCTTCTTGTTTCCCGTGGCTTGGCGTCTCCGTGGTGGATTTGATTTGAATCGGTGCAAATCCGCGTTGATCCGCGGCGAAGGAATTCTGCAATGGAAATCAAGAAAGTCGGTGTTCTCGGTTGTGGTTTGATGGGGTCCGGCATTGCGCAGGTGTGCGCGATGGCCGGATTCGACGTGACCGTGCTTGAAGTCGAACAGAAGTTTCTCGACAAGGGCTTTGCGGGGATTGAGAAGTCTTTGGCGAAGTTTGCCGAGCGGCCGGTCGAGAAGGGCGGGATCACGGCGCAGCAGAAGGACGCGATCCGCGCGCGGCTCAAAGGAACGACCAACAAAGCCGACCTGGCCGATTGCGACATCGTCATCGAAGCCATCATCGAGAATGTGGAGGAGAAGAAGAAGATGTACGCGTCCCTCG
>Ga0116217_10000278_pt1 | contig 57728 bp, 48 predicted proteins | sample Sb_taG_6_FD_89697 | JGI IMG/M metagenome (GOLD analysis project Ga0116217, IMG submission 89697) | Peat soil microbial communities from Weissenstadt, Germany - Sb_50d_4_PS metaG | ecosystem: Environmental > Terrestrial > Soil > Wetlands > Peat | place: Germany: Weissenstadt | collected 2010-09-21
CGAGCAGTTGGCGCGCGGTGGGGTTGCGGTTGGCGGCATTGACGATCTCAGCCACGACCGGAATTCCAGCGATGCGGCCGACCGCATCGGTCGCACTGAGGACCCGTTCTCCGAGCTTCAGCTCGCCCTCGCTGGCGCGTAGCGCCTTGGCGCGCAGCATCAGGTGCGGGAAGTCCACGTTCCAGGGATGCGGCGGCACATAGGGACACTTGGTCATGTAGCACATGTCGCAGAGGTAGCAGTGCTCGACGACCTTCCAATAGACGGCCTGATCCACCCCATCGAGCTCCAGGGTCGGTGAGGCATCGATGGCATCGAACAACGTGGGAAATGCCTGGCACAGGCTGAAGCAGCGGCGACAGCCGTGGCATATGTTGAACACGCGATGCAACTCGCTCTCGAGCGCGGCGCTGTCATAGAAAGACGGCTCGCGCCACTTGAGCGGATGACGAATGGGGGCCTCGAGGCTACCCTCGCGGCCCCCGTCCTTGGATGAGCCGGCCACGCGCTGCGTGTCCGATCAGCGGGCGCCTTTAAAGACTGTCCAATGCCTTCTGGAAGCGATTGGCGTGCGAGCGCTCGGCCTTGGCCAGGGTCTCGAACCAGTCGGCGATTTCGCTGAACCCTTCCTCCCGCGCCTGCTTTGCCATACCCGGGTACATGTCTGAGTACTCGTGCGTTTCCCCGGCAATAGCCGACTTGAGATTGAGCGAGGTCTCGCCGATCGGCAGGCCCGTGGCGGGATCGCCGACCTGCTCGAGATATTCCAGGTGACCGTGCGCATGGCCGGTTTCACCTTCCGCCGTCGAACGGAACACCGCCGAGACGTCATTGAAGCCCTCGACGTCCGCCTTGGCCGCGAAATACAGGTAGCGACGGTTCGCCTGCGACTCGCCAGCAAAGGCGTCCTTGAGATTCTTCTCGGTCTTGGTTCCGTTTAGTTTCATAACAGCTGCCTCCGCAATGAATGAAATGACTTTAGACTGATTCTAATACCGCCCAATGTAAGCGCAACAGCCTGCAGCGTCAACGGTTCGGAGCCTCTGACGGTTGTGCTAGTGTGGCCCCATGGTACCTAACCCGGAAGCGCCCGACGCCTCAGCGAGCACACCCCCCTTCGAGCAGTCGCTCGAGCAGCTCGAGGCGCTGGTGGCTGAGCTGGAGTCGGGTGAGCTGCCGCTCAACGAGGCTCTGGCGCGCTTCGAGCGCGGCGTGCGCCTTACGCGCGAGTGCCAGAATGCGCTCAGCGCTGCACAGCAAAAGGTCCAGATCTTGTTGCAGCGCGGTGAGAGCATGGTCTTGGACGATTTCGAGGCCGTGACCGGGGGCGACGCTGGCACCGCGACGGACTGAACCGGAAAGTAGCAGCATGTCAGAGCGTTCCCGCGCGTCCCCGATCCTGGGCACGATCCAAACCCCTGCGGATCTGCGTGCCTTGCCGGAGCGCAAGTTGCCGGCGCTGGCCGCTGAGCTGCGCGAATTCCTGATTCAGACCGTCAGCACCCGGGGCGGCCATTTTGCGGCGGGTCTGGGCGCTGTCGAGCTCACGATCGCGCTGCACTATGTTTTCAATACGCCCGAGGACCGCGTGGTCTGGGACGTGGGGCATCAGGCCTACCCCCACAAGGTGCTGACCGGTCGGCGCGAGCGCCTGCATACGATCAAGCAGTTCGCAGGCTTGGCACCGTTTCCGACACGCAGCGAGAGTCTCTACGACACCTTCGGCGTCGGCCACTCGAGCACCTCGATCAGCGCCGCGCTCGGCATGGCGGTGGCTGCCGCGCGCCAGGGTAGCGGGCGGCGCGCAGTCGCGGTCATTGGCGATGGCGCCATGAGCGCCGGCATGGCCTTCGAGGCGCTCAATCACGCCGGCAGCCTGCCGATCGACCTGCTGGTGGTTCTGAACGACAACGACATGTCGATCTCGGAGAACGTCGGCGCCCTGTCGAACTATCTGGCGCGCGTGATTTCCAGCCCGCTGTACGCACAGTTGCGGGAAAGCGGCAAAAAGGCACTGCGGCAGATGCCGGCCATGCGCAGGCTCGCACGACGCTCGGAAGAGCACGTCAAGGGGATGGTGCTGCCCGGCACGCTGTTCGAGGAAATGGGGTTCAACTACGTCGGCCCCATCGATGGGCACGATCTCAAGGCGCTGCTGCGTGCGCTGCGCACGCTGCGAACGGCACACGGCCCGCAGCTGCTGCATCTGGTGACGCACAAGGGCAAGGGCTACCCCCCCGCCGAGGCCGATCCGATCACCTGGCATGGTCCCGGTCCGTTCGACCCGGTCAGCGGCACCCTTCGCAAGACAAGGGCAGGCACTCCGAGCTATTCGCAGATCTTCGGCCAATGGCTGTGCGACATCGCCGAGCGCGACCCGCGCATCATGGCCATTACGCCTGCCATGCGCGAGGGCTCGGGGCTCATAGAATTCTCGCGACGCTTTCCCGACCGCTATTTTGATGTCGCGATCGCCGAGCAACACGCCGTTACCTTCGCCGCGGGCCTCGCTGCCGAGGGATTGCGTCCCGTCGTGGCGATCTACTCGACCTTCCTGCAGCGCGCCTACGATCAGTTGATTCATGACGTCGCGCTGCAGCAGCTGCCGGTGCTGTTCGCGGTCGATCGGGCGGGTCTTGTCGGCAGCGACGGCGCGACGCACCATGGCAGCTACGATCTGAGCTACCTGCGCTGCATCCCGAACATGGTCGTCATGGCGCCGGCGGATGAAAACGAATGCCGGCAGATGCTCTACACGGCAACCCAGCTGGACGGTCCGGCCGCGGTCCGCTATCCGCGGGGTGCCGGCCCGGGTGTACCGATCGCGAGCGAGTTCTGCGCGCTCGAGATCGGCCGCGCGGAGCTGCGACGCCGGGGCGATGGCGGCCTGGCGCTGCTCGCCTTCGGCGTCATGCTGGCGCCAGCACTGAGGCTCGCCGAGCGCCTGGACGCCACCGTGGTCAACATGCGGTTCGTGAAACCGCTCGATCTGGCCATGCTGCGCGAGATTGCCGCAGAGCATGCGGCGATCGTGACGCTGGAGGAGAATGCTGTCGCCGGCGGGGCCGGCAGCGCCTGCGCCGAGGCGCTCGACGCCGAAGGCCTGACCATACCGCGCCTGCACATCGGCATACCCGATCGTTTTACAGAACATGGCAGCCGCGAGGAATGTCTGGCGGCTGCGGGCCTCGATCTCGCCAGCATGGCGGCGGCGATCGAGCGTTGGCGCGCCGAGGTGCCGTCCTTGAAGCCGGCCCGCACCGCCTCCAAATTAGCTGCAGGAGCGGGCAACTTATGAACACTGCCGTACAATCTCGCGGCGCTAGCGTCATATCCGTCGAGGATGTGCAGTCGCGTGCCGATACCCGGCGAATTCCGATCAATCGCGTCGGCATCAAGGACATCCGCCATCCGGTCAAGGTCAAGGACCGCTCGGCCGGCGAGCAGCATACGGTCGCGACCTTCAACATGTACGTGAACCTGCCGCACAATTTCAAGGGCACGCACATGTCCCGCTTCGTCGAGATCCTGCACCGCGAGCGCGAAATTTCGGTGGATTCGTTCCAGCAGATGTTGAGCGAGATGACCACCCGGCTCGATGCTCAGGCCGGACACATCGAAATGTCCTTTCCCTACTTCGTCATGAAACGTGCGCCGGTTTCCGGTGTCGAAAGTTTCATGGATTACCAGGCTTCTTTGATCGGCGAGATCAGTCACGGCGAGACCCGCATGTGGATCAAGGTGGTCGTGCCGGTCACGAGTCTGTGTCCCTGCTCGAAGAAAATATCCGACCGCGGCGCCCACAACCAGCGATCGCACGTGAGCATCAAGGCTCGCCTGCGCGAGCACATGTGGATCGAGGAGCTCATCGACATCGCCGAGCACGAGGCATCCTGCGAACTGTGGGGCATCCTCAAGCGGCCCGATGAAAAGTACGTTACCGAGCACGCTTACGACAATCCGAAGTTCGTCGAAGATATCGTGCGCGACGTCGCCCTGCGTCTCAACCAGGAGCCGCGCGCAGCCGCGTACGTGGTGGAGAGCGAGAATTTCGAATCCATCCATAACCATTCGGCCTACGCGCTGATCGAGCGCGACAAGGACCGTTATCCCGATACCATCGCGGCGCGTGACATCGCCGAGACGGACTGACAGCCGCTGTTCAAGGAGTTCTTGTCATGGCCAATCCACTGACCAACATCAAATCCGGCAACCCGGGTCTCAACGACAGCACCTTTAGCGGACTGCCGCGCCCCGCGCTGGCCGCCGAGCGCATGACGCTGCAGGGCACCGTCAATAAGTCATTCCTGATGTTGATCGTGCTCATGGGCGCTGCGCTCTGGCCCTGGACGCAGTACCTCGCGAGCGGCAATGCGGGCGTGGTAGCGCTGCCAGTGATGATCGGCGCGATCGGCGGACTGGTGCTGGCGTTGATCATCAGCTTTCGCGCCACGACGGCGCCTTATCTGGCGCTGCCCTATGCCGCGCTCGAAGGCCTGGTGCTCGGCGGCATCTCGGCGGTACTCGAAAAGCGCTATCCCGGCATCGCAATCCAGGCGACGGCACTGACCTTCGCCGTGCTGGCCGCGCTGCTGCTGGCCTATACGATGCGCCTGATCCGCGCCACCCAGCGCTTAAGATCGATCGTGATCGCTGCTACCGGCGCCATCTTTCTGCTCTACCTGGTATCGATGGTGCTCGGACTGTTTCACGTCGCCACGCCGTTTCTGAGCGACTCCAGTCCGCTGAGCATCGGGCTGTCGCTGCTCATCATCGGCATCGCGGCGCTGAACCTGGTGCTGGATTTCGATCTGATCGAGTCCGGAGTGGCCCAGGGTGCCCCGCGCTACATGGAGTGGTACGGCGCATTCGGTTTGCTCGTTACGCTGGTGTGGCTGTACATGGAGATCCTGCGCTTCCTGAGCAAGCTGCGTCAGCGCTAACGGATCGTCGCAGCGCCTGCGCGCGCTGCAGCGGTTGCGTCCGGCCGCACCTCAGCATGCGCGGTCGCGTGGCAATCCCGAGAGCGACCATCCGGAGCACGAGCACTGAACGATTTGCGGGACTTGCAACTGCGCGCACTGACCGTCGCCGACGCCGCCAGCGTGTTGTCACTCTACCGCGAGGTCGCGTCTGCGCCGAACTGCGGTTTGGCACGCGCGCCCGATGAGATGTCCGCGCAATACGTCGAGGCGTTCCTGGCGCGCGCCAGCAGCCACGGCGTCGCGATCGGCGCGTTTGCCGACAACCAGCTGGTCGGCGAGATCCACGCCGCCCGCATCGGGCCACGGCAGTTCAGTCATGTTCTGACCGAGTTGACCGTCGCCGTGCGTCCGGGCATGCAGGGCCGCGGCGTCGGCGCAACGCTGTTCAGTGCCTTGTTTCGGGCCGCAGCAAGGCTGCGGCCGCCGATCGCACGCATCGAGCTCATCGCGCGCTCAGGCAATGCGGCAGCGATTCAACTGTACGAGCGTCTGGGCTTCAGCGCCGAGGGCCGCTTTGTCGGGCGTGTCAGACTGCGCGATGGACACATCGAGGACGACATACCCATGGCCAGATCGCTCTGAAATCCGGGGTCGGGCGTCATCACTGCATGCGCCGCGTGTCGGGTCCCTGTAGGCGACCGATCAGCGCGCGCAGGAACACGCGGTTGAATCGCAGCTGACAGGAGGCTGAGACCTGCTCCAGCAGCGTCGAGCTCACTTTCAATACTGTGACTGCATCGACCGCGCGGATGGTCGCGGTGCGCTTGGCGCCCTGCACGTAACTGGTTTCGCCGAAACACTCCCCGGTCGAGAGGATGCCGACCGACTGGCTGTGGCGTTCGACGGCGCAATTGCCCGAGACGATGATGTAGAAACGATCATCCATCTCGCCCTCCTTAACGATCTCATCGCTGCTGGCGTAATCCTGCCAATGGCTCGCGCGCATGACCTCCCAAATCTCGGCATGCGAGAAATCATGGAAGAATTTCAGACGCCGCAGCAGCCCGAACTGCTCCTGCTGGTCCATGCGCGAGTATTTCTGCCGCAGCTTCTGATGCACGCGCGTGAGCTCGGCGGCGAAGTCCAGCCCCGTGGCATAACGCCGCTCCGGCTCCTTCTGCATCGCCACCGCGACCACGTTTTCGATCTCTTCCTGCACGTCCCGCCGCAAGGTGTGGATCGGCGCCGGGGTCGCATACACGATCTGATGCAGCAGCTTGGCGAGATTGCCGGCACGAAACGGCCGCACGCCCGTGAGCAGCTCGTACATCACGGCGCCGAGCGAATAAAGATCCGAGCGATTGGTCAGCTCGAGGCTCTGCACCTGTTCGGGCGACATGTAGCTCGGCGATCCGGCGATCCCCTCGATGCGGGAAATGTCCGAGCCGGCCACGAGCGCGATGCCAAAATCGATGATGCGCACGTCGCTGTCGGTCGTGAGCATGATGTTCGATGGCTTGATGTCGCGATGGATCACGCCGCGGGTGTGCGCGTAATGCAACGCCTTGGCGCACTTGAACATGATTTCGACCACATCGTCCAGCCGCAGCAGATTGTCCGGCCGGCAGTAGGCCGCGAGCGTGCGTGCCCCATGTACGTGTTCGGTGACGATGTAGCAACGGCCGCTTTCTTCGCCGGCGTCGAAGATCGGCAGGATGTTCGGATGCTGCAGCATGCCGACCATGTGCGCTTCGGACAGGAACATCTTGCGCGCGATGCGCGCGCGCTCGTCGTCCCCGCCGGACTCAATGTTGTAGACCTTGATGGCCACATCGCGCCCGTAGTACGGGTCGTGCGACAGGTATACGGTACCGGTACTACCGCGGCCGACTTCATTGATGATGAAGTACTTGCCGATGCGTTCCGGAATATTGCTGTCGTTCTTTGCGGTGTTCGTTTGGGGAGCTGCCATCGGCTCGATGACTCCGGAAGCCGGACGGCAGAATAAGCGGCGCGCCTGCGCACGATCTGTGATCCGTCTCGCGGATCGGTCGTGGCCGCTGCGGCTCAATGCGCAACGGGCGGCCGGCATCATCGGCGCGGTCGAATTGTATCAACGGCGGAAGTGGTCAAAGGCCAAAGGCGAGAACTGCATCACCGCATTATTCATTTTCAGCTCGATGCCGGCGCCGCGCTCGATGCTGCCGATGCGCGTGACTGGGGTCCCGGTGCGCTCGGCGAGCGCGGCGATGGCCTCGCCGTGGCGCTGTGGCGCGGTGAAGCACAGCTCATAATCCTCGCCGCCGCCGAGTGCCTGCTGCCAGGACGCCTCTCCCAGGGCCGCGCGCAGGGCCCACGACACCGGCAGCCGCTCGAGGTCGATCACGGCGCCACAATCCGAGGCTAGCAGCAGCCGCTGCAGGTCGGCGTACAAGCCGTCGGAGACATCGATGCAGGCACTCGCCAGCCCGCGCAGCCCCAAGCCCAGCTCGAGCCGCGGTGTCGGATACTCGAAGCGACGCTGCAGGTAGGCGCCGGCCTCAGGAGCGGTACGCAGCTGCGCGCGCAGATACTTCAGGCCCGCCGCGGCATCGCCCAGCGTACCGCTGACGTACAGCCCCTCACCGCCCGCGGCCCCACTGCGGCGCATCGCCTGTCCAGGCGGCGCGACACCGGCCAGCTGCACCGTGATCGACAGCGGGCCGCGGCTCACGTTTCCCCCGACCAGCGCTACCCCATGGGCCCGCGCCAGATCGCCGAAGCCGGCGGCAAACGGCTGCAGCCATTGCGCATCGGCGTCAGGCAGGTTCAGTGCCAGTAAGGCCCAGGCGGGACTGGCACCCATGGCCGCGATGTCGCTCAAGTTCACGGCCAGAGAGCGATGTCCAAGCGAGCGCGCCGGCGCACCGGGCAGAAAATGCACCCCTTCGACCAGTGCATCGGTCGTGAGCACCAACTCGGTATCGGGCGGCACGCGCAGCAATGCCGCATCGTTGCCGATGCCGAGCACGACATCGGCGCGCGCGGCACCGAGTCCGCGGAAGTAGCGCCCGATGAGCTCGGATTCGGAGGCAATCATGGCCGCTGCGGCGCTCGCTATGGCTCAATGCTCGGCGGCGCGCCACAGGCGCGCCGCCCGGTCGAGCACGCCATTGACGAACTTGTGACCGTCGGTCGCACCGAAGCGGCGTGCCAGACCGACCGCCTCATTGATGACCACGCGATAAGGCACTTCGAGGCGGTGTCGCAGTTCGTAGCTGCCGATCAGCAGCAGCGCATGCTCGATCGGGTCGAGCTGCGCCGGCTTGCGGTCCAGCAGCGGCTCGAGCGCGGCATCGAGCGCAGCGTGCTCATCGCAGATGCCGGCCACCAGGGTGCGAAAATACTCGCCGTCAGCGCGCGGCATGTCAGGGTCGTCGGCGAATTCCTGCAGCAGGTCCTGCCACGGGCAGGCGTTGAGCTGCCATCGATACAGCGCCTGCAGCGCGAGCTTGCGTGCCACCGTCCGCGCCCCCGAGCCGCGCTCTGCGCGGCCGCTCAAGGCAGCCCGCCAATGCCTGAGCCGATGAGCATCGTCAGTGCCATCGCCAGAGCACTCCACAACGTCACGCGCAGTGCGCCCGTGACCATGCCGGCACCGCCGGCCCGTGCCGCCAGCGCGCCCAAGATCGACAGCGACAGCAACGATCCGGCGATGATCACCGGAACAATGGCGCCAACGGGCGCGAGCAGCAGCAGCAGCAGCGGCAACAGCGCCCCCGTGCCAAAGCTTGCGGCCGACGTGGCCGCTGCCACGATCGGGCGCGCACGCTGCATGTGCGAAAGCCCAAGCTCATCGCGCGCGTGCGCACCGAGCGCATCGTGCGCCATCAATTGCACCGCCACTTCGCGCGCGAGCGGGGGCTGGAGTCCACGCTGCACGTAGATGCCAGCCAATTCGGCGCGCTCCGCCGCCTCATCGTTCTCGAGCTCGCGCCGTTCGCGCTCGAGGTCCGAGCGTTCGCTGTCGGCCTGCGAGCTCACCGAGACATACTCGCCGGTGGCCATCGACATGGCGCCGGCCACCAGTCCGGCGACGGCGATCTGCAGCATCTGCCGTGGCGTCGCATGCGTCGCCGCCACGCCGGTCAACAGACTCGCCACCGAGATGATGCCGTCGTTGGCCCCCAGCACGGCGGCGCGCAGCCAGCCGGTGCGATTGACGTAATGACGCTCGAAGACGTGACGGCGCACGGGATTCAATTTCGCTCCTCGCGCATGGCTAGGGGCGCCGCGGCGTCAGGCCATCGCCGCCTGCCAGCGCACCGCGCGTGGGGCCGCCACTTCGGCGCATCAGCCAGGCCAGCACGTACCAGAATCCAAGGAAGATCAGCCACAGCAACACACCAATCAGCAGCGCGAACAGGACGCTCTGCACGCTCAGCGCGAATCCGGGTTGATACAGCTGCCAGGTCGCGTGCGCCAGTTCGCGATCGCCGTGCAGCAGTAGATACAGACACTGATGGTAGAGGTCCGAGTCGAGGCCGCGCATCAGCTCGCGCAGCCGCTGCGCCGCATCGAGCATGCGCTGCAGCGCCGCGCCTTCGTCATGGAACGTTGGGTCGCGGCTCTGCAGGTGGTATTGCACCAGTGCCTGTAAACTGCCGCCGTGCTCGCGCTCGGCGATCCGCTGAAACGGCGCCAGATCGGCCAGCACCTGCTCGAGCCGGCCGCCGGCATGCTGGCGGTATTGCGCAATGAAACTTGGCACGCAGCCGGCAATCACCACGGCGCACAGCAGCACGATGCGGTCGAGCAACCCACGGATCACGGCCATGACAGGCTCGCTGCAGTGAGCTCACTGCGCGGCCCCCCGCGTCTGTTGGTTCTACTCGCCACGCGTCACTTCGGTTTGCGCGCGGCCGCGTCCAGCGCCGGCAACAGCGGCAGCTGGTCCTGCTCGAGCTTGCTTTCGCGCCGGCGATGATGATGACGCAGGCGCTCGATTTCCTCGCGAAACGCCTCGACATGCTGAAAGCTGCGGTACACGGACGCGAAACGCACATAGGCAACCTCGTCCATTTGACGCAGCTCCTCCATGACCAGTTCGCCGATCATGCGCGCCGGCACCTCGCGCTCGCCCAGCACGCGCAGTTTGTGGCAAACGCGCCCCACCGCCTGATCGATCGCGTCCGGGGTCACGGGCCGCTTTTCAAGCGCCTTGGTCATGCCGCTGGCGAGCTTGCGCTCGTCGAACGGCTCGCGGCTGCCATCGTTCTTGACGACGCGCGGCATCAGCAGTTCGGCGGTCTCGAAGGTCGTAAAGCGCTCACCACAGCTCAAGCATTCGCGCCGACGACGGATCTGACGACCATCGGCCGTGAGCCGCGAGTCGGTCACTTTGGTCTCGACGTGGCCGCAAAAGGGACAATGCACCGCTTGCCCCGTGGCGCATTCAGTCGCCGTAGACTGGAAAACGCCGGCACAGGGCGGCCACCTGCCCGCGCACCCGCGCTAAGACGTCGTCCGCGCCGTTGGCTTCCAGAACATCCGCGATCCAGCCCGCAACCTGGCGCACCTCCGCCTCGCGAAAGCCCCGCGTGGTCGACGCCGGCGTGCCCAGGCGCAGACCGCTTGTGACCATCGGCGGTCGAGGATCATTCGGCACGGCGTTCTTGTTGACCGTGATATGCGCCCGACCCAAGGCCGCATCGGCGTCCTTGCCCGTGATATCGCGACCCACGAGGCTCACCAGGAACAAGTGATTGTCGGTACCGCCCGAGACGATATTGAAGCCACGAGCTGCGAGCGCCGCGCACATGGCGCGCGCATTGGCCAGCACCTGCGCCTGATATTGCTTGAACTCCGGCTGCAGCGCCTCGAGCAACGCCACCGCCTTGGCAGCGATGACGTGCATCAGGGGCCCGCCTTGAGTGCCGGGAAACACCATTGAATTGAGTTTCTTGGTGATGGCGTCGTTAGCGCGCGCCAGGATCAGGCCGCCGCGCGGCCCGCGCAGGGTCTTATGCGTGGTGGTCGTCACCACATCGGCGTAGGGCAACGGGCTGGGATAATGTCCCGTGGCCACGAGTCCGGCCACATGCGCCATATCGACGAACAGCAACGCACCGACGCTGTCAGCGATCGCACGAAATCGCTGCCAGTCGAGCACGCGCGAATAGGCGGAAAACCCGGCGACGATCATCTTCGGCCGATGCTCGCGCGCCAGGGCCTCGATCTGCTCGTAATTGACCAGACCCGTGTCCGGGTGCACGCCGTACTGATGCGCCTGAAACAGCTTGCCGGAGAAATTGACCTTGGCGCCATGCGTCAGATGGCCGCCGTGGTCGAGGCTCATACCGAGGATCACATCCCCCGGCGACAGCAGTGCCAGATATACCGCGGCATTGGCCTGCGAGCCCGAATGCGGCTGGACGTTGGCGTAATCGGCGCCGAACAGCTGCTTGGCACGATCGATCGCAAGCTGCTCGGCGATGTCGACGAATTCACAACCGCCGTAATAGCGCTTGCCGGGATATCCCTCCGCGTACTTGTTGGTCAGTACCGAGCCCTGCGCTTCCAGCACCGGCGGACTGGTGTAGTTCTCCGAGGCGATGAGCTCGATGTGATCTTCCTGGCGCTGGCGCTCGCCATCAAGGGCTCGTTGCAACTCGGGGTCGAAATCCTTGAGGCGCATTTGGCTCGAGAACATGCGGGCAGCTGCCTTTGCTGGGGTCGTTGAATGCGAGGCGAGTAATTCTACCCGATCGCGGCGCATCAGGCCCCACAGGTCGCGTACCGGCGGATGCTGCGGCTGGTATCGACCGTCATGCCGTCAACAGAGCCTGCACGACGTCGTTCCAGGCGCGTGCGAGATTGCCGCGATCGTAGCCTCCACCGCCCAAGGCCAGTACGCGGCCATGACCTAAGCCGTCGGCCAATCTGCACAGATCGGTCGCCGCGCGCGCGTGGCAGGCGCTCGTCAGCTGCAGATGGGTGATTGGATCGCCGGCGATGCTGTCGGCGCCGCATTGCAGAATGCAGAACTCCGGCTCGAATCGCGCGATGTGCGACAGCATTTGCGGCCACTCGGTCTCGAACTCGGCATCGCCTGCGCCGGCCGGCAACGGTACGTTGAGCTTGGTACCGGCGGCGGCGCCGCTGCCGATCTCGGCACGGTCGCCGGTGCCGGGATAGAGCGTCTGGCCGCTTTCATGCAGATCCGCGAAGATCACGCCCGGGTCGTCCTCGAAGCCGTAGTACACACCGTCGCCGTGGTGCGCATCGATATCGACATAGGCCACTCGCGCCATGCCGAGATCGCGCCGCAGGTGCTCGATGACCACGCCGCAATCGTTGAAAACACAGAACCCGGCAGCGCGCCGACGCGATGCGTGGTGCAGACCGCCGATCGGTACGAAGGCCCGGCGGCGCGTGCCCGCCAGGATCCAATCGGTCGCCGTCAGGCTGGCTCCCACCACACAGGCTGCGGCCTCGAACACGCCCCGATAGGCCGGCGTATCGCCGCCATCGAGATAACCACTGCCCGACTGCGAGCGTTCCATGACGAAGCGAATGTGCTCAGGGGTATGAAACAGCTGCAGCTCGCCGATGAGCGCATCGCGCGGCTCGAGCACCTGCGTCTGCCCCTCCAGACCGCGCTGCTGAAACTCGCGCAGGAAAGCCGCGTGGCGATCGGACCCGAACGGGTGACCATCGCCGAAGCCGTATCGGGCGAGCCGCTCGCCGAGCACGACGGCAACCTCGGAGGCTTGGGCGTTCAACGCTGCTCTTTGAGCTGCTGCTCGCGACACTGCACCTGACCCAAAGATAGCATACGGCAGTAGCAGCGTAGCGGCGCGTTCATCGATAATGCGCGCCCCTCCCGGCAGCCCGGTCGAACTCCATGGCGCAATACATCTACACCATGAACCGCGTGTCCAAAGTGGTGCCGCCCAAGCGCGTCATCCTGCGTGACATCAGTCTGTCGTTTTTTCCCGGCGCCAAGATCGGGGTACTGGGATTGAACGGCTCGGGCAAATCCTCGCTGCTGCGGATCATGGCGGGGCTGGACAAGAACATAGACGGCGAGGCGCGGCCGCAAGCAGGCATCCGCGTGGGGTTCCTGCCGCAGGAGCCCGAGCTCAATCCCGAGCATGACGTTCGCACCGTGGTCATCGAAGGCATCGGCGGAGCATTCGCGCTGCTCGCGCGCTTCAACCAGATCAGCGAGCAGTTCGGCGAACCGATGGACGAGGCGCAGATGAACAAGCTGCTCGAGGAGCAGGCCAAGTTGCAGGATGCGATCGACGCGGCGGGCGGCTGGGAGCTCGAACGCAAGCTCGAGATCGCCGCCGATGCACTGCGGCTGCCGGCCTGGGACGCCAGGATCGCGCAGCTCTCGGGTGGCGAGAAACGCCGCGTGGCGCTGTGCCGACTGCTGTTGTCGCAGCCGGACATGCTGCTGCTCGATGAGCCGACCAATCATCTGGATGCCGAATCGGTCGCGTGGCTCGAGCGTTATCTCGAGGAATACCCGAGCACGGTCGTGGCGGTCACGCACGACCGCTACTTCCTCGACAATGTCGCCAAATGGATCCTCGAGCTCGACCGCGGCCATGGCATTCCCTGGCAGGGCAATTACTCATCGTGGCTCGAGCAGAAGGAGAAGCGTCTGGCGCTCGAGGAGCGCGAGCGCGAGGCGCTGCGCAAGACCCTGGCACACGAGCTCGAATGTGTGCGCACCAACCCCAAGGCACGCCAGGCCAAGAGCAAGGCACGCCTGGCACGCTACGAGGAGCTGGCGTCAAAGGAATTCCAGGAGCGCAATGAAACCAACGAGATCTACATTCCACCCGGACCGCGGCTCGGCGAATTGGTCATCGAGGTGGCGCACCTGTCGAAGGCGTATGGTGACCGCCTGCTGATGGACAATGTCAATTTCAGCATGCCACCGGGCAGCATCGTCGGCATCATCGGTCCGAACGGCGCCGGCAAGACTACGCTATTTCGCATGTTGACCGGAACGGTGCAGCCCGACAACGGTACGGTTCGCATCGGACCGACGGTCAAGCTTGCCTACGTCGATCAATCGCGCCAGACCCTCGATGACAAGAAGACCGTGTGGGCGGAGATCTCGGGCGGCCAGGACATCATTCGAGTGGAGGGCTACGAGACAGCCTCGCGCGGTTACGTCGGCCGGTTCAATTTCAAGGGCGCGCAGCAGCAGCAGCTGATCGGCGAGCTCTCCGGCGGCGAGCGCAACCGCGTGCATCTGGCAAAGGTACTGCGCACTGGCGGCAACGTGCTGCTGCTCGATGAGCCCACCAACGATCTCGACATCGAAACGCTGCGCGCCCTCGAGGAGGCACTGCTGAATTTTCCGGGCTGCGCAGTCGTGATTTCCCACGACCGCTGGTTCCTCGATCGCATTGCCACACACACTCTGGCCTTCGAGGGTAACTCGGAAGTAATTTGGTTCCAAGGCAACTATCAGGATTACTTCGAAGACCTGCGCCGCCGCCGCGGCGACGACGCGGCGCAGCCGCATCGGCTCAAATACCGCAAGCTCACGCGTTGAGCGCTGCCTCAGGCGGCGCGGCCAATGGCGGGCGTCGTGACCGAGCGGGCGCTGATTATGTCAATGCGCCGCCTGACTGGCGCCGGGCGCCGCGCCGTGGCCGCCGCGCCATGCCGCCATGGCGGCGTTCGGCTACACTAAACGCCATGTCGATGTACATCGATATCAATGACCGCCTGCACAATGAGCGCGCGGCGAACCTTGCGTTAACCTGCCCGCATTGCGCTGTGTTTGCTCACATCACACCCATCGCCGTGCCGGGCTTTGCTGCGCTGTCGGCGAGCCGCCCGAAGCAGATCGGGCTGGTCTATCGCTGCGACGCCTGCAACGCCCCGGTGTTCCTGCGCACCAATGTGCGCAGCTACGGCAGCGAGCAAATCGAATTGTCATCGCAGTTCGAGGAGCTGGAGCGGCCACTGGAGAGTTTCAATTTCGCGCATCTGCCGCCGGAAGTCGAGACGCTGTTTCGCGAAACGCTGCAGTGCTATTCGCGCGGCATCTTGAACGCGTTCGCAACCATGAGCCGCCGCACCATGCAGGCGGTATTTGCGCATCTGGGTGAGGCCGGAAAGCTGCGAGTATTTGACGAGCTCAATAACGTGCGCGACATGGCCGAAATCGACAGCGGCCTGTTCACCCCGATCAAGCGCGTGCTTTTCGGCACCGACGCCGACCCGGCACCGAGTCTGCCATTGATCGATGAGGATCAGGCCGGGCTGCTGCTCGAAGTCATCAAGGACCTGTTGTACCAATGCTACGAGCGCAAGGCCCGTCTGCAGCAGGCGCTGGTCGCGCGTCACGTCTTTGCCGATGCGCCCGAGCGCCACAGCGCGCACGCGCTGACAAACGACCTCGGCCTGTGACGTCCGGGCTCGGCTATCCGAGCCAGACCCGAGCGTTGCGGAAAAGGCGCATCCAGCCGCTGTCCTCGCCCGCCTCGCGCCGGTGCCAGGAGTTCTGCACCGTACGATAGACGCGCTCGGGATGCGGCATCGTGACCGTCACGCGGCCGTCCGGCGTGGTGAGCGCGGCCAGCGCCTCCACCGCGCCATTGGGATTGGCCGGGTAGGAGTGCGCCGGCTGGCCGCGATTGTCCACGTAGCGAAACGCCAGCAGACGCGCACTCAGGCAGCGCTGCAGGTCCGCATCGCTGTCGAACTGCGGCCGACCCTCACCGTGCGCCACGGCGACCGGCAAGCGCGAGCCGTGCATCCCGGCGAGTAGCACCGAGGGCGATTCGAGGATCTCGACCAAGCTCAGGCGCGCCTCAAACTGCTCGCAGCGGTTGCGCCGGAACCGCGGCCAGTGCTGCGCACCCGGAATCAGCTCCCTGAGTTCGGCAAACATCTGGCAGCCATTGCAGACACCGAGCGAAAAGGTATCGGTGCGCTGGAAGAAGCGCACGAATTCCAGGCGCGTGCGTTCGTGAAACAGGATCGAACGCGCCCAACCACGGCCGGCGCCGAGCACATCGCCATAGGAGAAACCACCGCAGGCGATGAGCCCGCAGAAAGCCGCCAGGCTGCGCGTGCCGCTGATCAGATCGGACATGTGCACGTCGTGCGCCTCAAAGCCGGCGCGATCGAGCGCCGCGGCCATCTCGTACTGGCTGTTCACGCCCTGTTCGCGCAGCACCGCGACGCGCGGCCGTGACGCACGCGCAATCATCGGCGCGGCGATGTCCTCATCGGCATCGAAACTCAATCGCTGCGACAGACCCGGATCGGTCTCGTCGAGCAGCGCGGCCAACTCCTCCTCGGCGCACTGCGGATCGTCGCGCAGCTGCCGCATCTGGAACGACGTCTCCGACCAGGCGCGTCGCAGATCGCTCCAGCTTTCGTCGAGCACCGAGGCGCCGACTCGCACGCGCACGCGCATGTTCGAAGTCGGCATGCCAATCATGTGGGTACACTCGCCAAGCCCGTGCGAGGCCAGGCACTGCAGCACCGCTGCGCGCTGCGCGCTCCTGACCTGCAAAACCGCTCCCGGTTCCTCGCTGAACAGCTGCGCCGCAGCGCGTCCACCGGGCGGCTCGAGCGCGATTTCCAGACCGCAGTGGCCGGCAAAGGCCATCTCGACCAGCGTCACGAACAGGCCGCCGTCGGAGCGGTCGTGATAGGCGAGCACCAGATCGCGAGCACGCAGCTCGATGAGTGCTGCGGCGAGAGCGCGCAGCGCCGCCGCGTCGTCCGCATCCGCCGGCGCGCCGCCCATGCAACTGAAAACCTGTGCCAAGGCGCTCATGCCGAGCCGGTTGCGAGCGCGCCCTAAATCGATCAGCAGCAGCTGTGTATCGCCGCGATCCAATTGCAGCACCGCCGTCCAGCTGCGCCGCACGTCCCGCACCGGCGCGAACGCCGACACGATCAGCGAAACCGGGGCGATCACCGACTTGCTCTCGCCCGCCTGCTGCCAGGCGGTGCGCATCGACAGCGAGTCCTTTCCCACCGGAATCGCCAACCCGAGCTGCGGGCAGAGCTCCTCTCCGATCGCACGTACGGCCTCGTAGAGCGCGGCATCCTCGCCGTCCACACCGCACGCCGCCATCCAGTTGGCCGACAGGCGCACCTCAGCGAGCGCGCCGATGTCGGCGGCCAGAATATTGGTGATCGCCTCGGCGACCGCAAGGCGCGCCGCGGCCGCGGCGTCCAGCAGCGCCGCGGGAGTGCGCTCGCCCAGCGCCATCGCCTCGCCGCGCACATGATGATAATCGGCCAGCGTGACCGCGACGTCGCTCACCGGGACCTGCCACGGGCCGACGAATTGATCGCGGCTGATCTGGCCGCCCACGGTCCGATCGCCGATCGTGATCAGAAACGTCTTGTCGGCGACCGCCGGCAGGCGCAACACGCGGTATGCCGCCTCACGCAGATCCACCGCCTCGCAATCGGGCGGACGCTGCCATCGCGGCCGGCTGCGCACTTCGCGCCGCATCTGCGGTGGCCTGCCGAGCAGCGCCTCGATCGGCATGTGCACCGGCTCATTGCCGAAATGGCGGTCGCGCACAATCAACTGACCGTCGTCGGTGATCTCGCCGATGACCGCGTAAGGGCAGCGCTCGCGCTGCGCGATCGTCACGAAACGCTCCAGACCTCCGGGTGCCAAGGTGAGCACATAGCGCTCTTGCGCCTCATTGCACCAGATCTCAAGCGGCGACATACCGGGTTCGGCATTTGGAATGGCTCGCAGCGCGATGCGAGCACCGCGATGGCTGTGAGCGACCGCCTCCGGCACCGCGTTGGACAGTCCGCCAGCCCCGACATCGTGAATCAGCTCGATCGGATTGTGCGCGCCGAGCGCCCAGCAGCGATCGATGACCTCCTGCGCCCGCCGCTGCATCTCGGCGTTGCCGCGCTGAACCGAGGCGAAATCGAGATCCTCGCTCGAGGCGCCGCTGCCGAGTGAGGATGCCGCGCCGCCGCCAAGGCCGATGAGCATCGCCGGGCCGCCGAGCAGCACCAGCGGCGCTGCGATCGACACCTCGCCCTTCTCTACGTGCGGCCGACGCACGTTGCCGAGCCCGCCGGCGAGCATGATCGGTTTGTGATAGCCGCGCGCGCTGCCGGTCGGGTCTCCGGGCAGCGCCGTCTCGAGCGTGCGAAAGAAGCCGCAGATGCTCGGACGCCCGAATTCGTTGTTGAAGGCCGCCGCGCCTATCGGCCCCTCCAGCATGACTTCCAGCGCCGATGCGATCCGCGCCGGCCTGCCGATGCTGCGTTCCCACGGTTGCTCGAAGCCCGGAATGCACAGGTGCGAGACTGCGAAACCCGTGATCCCGGCTTTCGGCTTGGCACCCCGGCCGGTCGCCGCCTCGTCGCGAATCTCCCCGCCGGCGCCGGTGGCAGCGCCCGGAAACGGCGAGATGGCGGTGGGATGGTTGTGCGTCTCGACTTTCATGAGGATGTCGACCGGCTCCTCGCTGCCGCGATAGACGCCGGTGCTCGGGTCCGGAAACCAGCGCGTCGCGACGCTACCGACGATGACGGCGGCGTTGTCCCGATAGGCAGACAGCACGCCGCTCGGCGCACGCTCGTGCGTATTGCGGATCATCGCAAACAGCGACCGCTCGCGCTCCACGCCGTCGATCACAAACTTGGCATTGAAAATCTTGTGCCGGCAGTGCTCGGAGTTCGCCTGCGCGAACATCATGAGTTCCACGTCGCTCGGATCGCGATTGAGCCTGCGGAAGGTCTCGAGCAGGTAGTCCATCTCCGCCTCGCTGAGCGCGAGCCCCAGACGATTGTTGGCATCGCGCAACGCGGCGCGCCCGGTCCCCAACGCAATAAAGCGCAACGGCCGCGGCGGCTGCTGCGCGAATAGCTGCGCGGCGGCCTCGAGCTCACTGAAAACCGCCTCGGTCATGCGATCGTGCAGCGCGGCGCCGAGCGCCGCGCAACGTGCCGGCGTCAGATCGGCCGGCGGCGCCAGCCGATACAGCACGCCGCGTTCGATGCGCAGCACGGCCGTCAGCCCACAGACCTGGGCGATGTCCGTGGCTTTGCTCGACCAGGGCGAGATCGTGCCGGGCCGCGGCAGCACCAGCAGCCGCTGCATGGGACGCTGCGAGTCGGCGCACACTCTCGGCGGCGGCGCGCCGCCGTCGGCCAGCAATTGCGCCAGCCGCGCCGCTTCGAGCGCGTCGAGTTCGCGGCTGCATTGCACGAAATGCATGAACTGCGCGCTGACGGCCGCGACCCCCGGCTCGAGGGCGCGCAGGCGCGCGAGCAGTCGGATCAGTCGGAAATCGGACAGCGCCTGCGAGCCGGCAAGCGTCAGCATCAAGTCTTCTTCGGTCCCGGGTCGCTCGCCGAAGACGGCAGCAGCGGCATCGGAAACTGCGCCACATTGGCGCCCTCGAGCGCGACGATCTTGCTGACCCCTTGCTTGCGCACCTCATCGATGCGGATGATTGACTGCAAAGGCAGGTAACTGCGGGTCACGCCGGTGAATTCGGTCTTGACGCGCTCTTCCGTCGGATCCAGCACCACCGAAGATCGCTCGCCGAAAACCAGCTCCTCGATCTCGACAAAGCCGAAAAGAGCGCCGTGACTGACCTTGCGAGCGTACAGCTCGTAAACCTTGCCCTGGTTCACAAAGATGATCTTAAAGATGTGGTTCGATGCCATCGTCAGGGCTGATGCCGTCCAAGCGCAGCAGAAACGCTCTGCCGAAGTATTATATGTCCGGGTAGACTAGGCGTGGGTTCCCAAGATGGCCCTGAAGCTCACAATCGTCAGCGAGCAGCGCGCGCCACTCGGCTCGCGCGGCAGCATCGTTTTCGGCGTGGGAGGCGGCAGCATCGGCCGGGCCCACGACAATGATTGGGTGTTGCCCGACGCGGAGCGTTACCTGTCGGCACATCACGCCCGGGTCAAGTTCCATGACGGGACGTTTTATCTGTTCGATACCAGCACCAACGGCGTGTTCATCAACGACCGCATCGAGGCGTTGGGACGCCGCGCCGGCTATCCGCTGCGCAACGGCGATAGCCTGCGGCTTGGAGATTATCAGATCACCGTCAGTATCGACTCGGAGGCCAGCGAGGCCCCCGAGGCCAGCGCGATATTTCCGGTCAAGCCGGCCGCGCCCGGCGCCGATCGGGCGCCCGGGGGCAACGATCTCGCGGCCGAATTCAGCATGGGCGATCTGCTGCGTCCCGACACCGAGGGCGCTGGCCTCGGCCCCATGGACGGTCCGGCTCAGCCGGTGCTGACCGAAGACGCGGGTCTATTGGCATTCGACCAGAGCGAGCCGCGAGCGCCCCAGGCGCGCCCACAAGCCGCGGGCACGGCGCGGCCCGAGCCGCGCGCCGCCGACAATGCCAGCGGCATCGAATCCTTCTGCCGCGGCGCCGGCATCGATGCGAAACTGCTGACGCCTGAAGGCCAGGCGCGCGCACTGTACCTGGCCGGATTGATGTTGCGCGAAGCGCTCGTGGGCCTCAAGGGACTGGCGTTGACGCAGCGCGAAATGCGCGATCAAAACCAGATCGAGGTCGGACGCGAAGATCCGCAGCAGATCGGGCTGACCGGATTGCCGGTCGAGGATCTGCTGCTGCGATTACTGCAGGGTCACGAGGCGCACAAGCTCGATGCAGTGCTGTGGCTGCGCGAAACTCTGGCCAGCACTCGACGGCACGATCTGGCGTTTTCACGCGCGTTGCGTGCCGCACTCATTGAATACATCGCGCGCCTGGATCCCAAAGCCATGGTGCCCGACGCTTCCAGGCGCGCGCCCGGCACTACCGATCCGGCGGCGCTGCGCGAGCGGTATCTGAGCATCACCGAGATGGCGGCCGGCAGGCTACCGCAGCTGTTCGCCGAGGCGTTCGCGCGCGTCTTCGCCGCGGAATTCAAGGGCTCCGGCGGCAGCTGAGCCTCAGGGGGCGGCAGCCGCGACCCGCACCGGGGTACCGGACATCAGCGAATCGGCCGGGTTGAGAATCACGCGATCGTCAGGCCCGACGCCGCTGAGGATCTCGATTTCACTGCCAAAGTCGCGGCCGATGCGCACGGTGTTGAGCTGAACCCGGTTGTTGGCATCGAGCGTTGCTACGTGCAGGCCGTCGGCCCGAAATAGCAGCGTATTGGACGGCAACCGCCAGCTCGTCAGACCCAATGGCAGCGGCAGGTGAACCTGCGCGAATGCGCCCGACAGCAATTCTCCCTTGGAATTGTCCGCTTCCAGCTCGGTCAGCAGCGTGCGCGTGGTCATATCGATGGCACGCGCCGTGCTGACGACCTTGGCCGGAAAGCGGCGGTCGGGGTGCTCGGCAAAATTCAGTTCGGCGATCAGCCCGGGCTGTATCAGGCTGACATAGGCCTGAGGCACCTGCACATACACACGCAGGCGGCGGGTCGCCGTCATATGGAACAGCTCCTGTCCGCTGGTGCTGCCTTCGGTGACGAGCGCTCCGATGTCGATGCGGCGCGCGGTCACGACCCCATCGAACGGCGCGGTGATGTGGTTGAAGGACTCCAGTTGCGCCAGACGCTGCAAATTCTGGCGCGCCGATTCGAGCTGCGCGGTCTTGGCGTCGGCGTCGCCCTGCGCGTTGTCGACATCCTGCACGGCGACCAGGCCGGTCTTGCGCAGCTCCTGATAGCGCGCGGCCGTGGTCTGCGCCAGCCGGTAATTGGCCTCGGCCGTGGCCAGATCCGCCTTGGCCTGGCGATACTGCGCGTCTACTTCCGGCGTCTCGATGTCGGCCAGCGCATCACCCGCCTTGACCTGCTTGCCGATGTCGGCATACCAGCGCTTGAGATAGCCGCTGGTACGCGCATAGATCGGCGCATCGGTATACGCCTCGACGTCGCCCGGAAGCACGAGCTCATTGGCGCTGTTGCTGTGGTGCGGTTTGACCACGTTTACGGCCTGCACGGCCGCGGCCTCGGTAGCACGCTTGAGCGCGGCGCTGGCCTGCAGGCGCGTGACAATGCCCCAGGCCGCCACGGCAATCGCCGCGAGCATCACATACAGCGCGAGATGCTTGAGCCGGCGGGTGTAGCGACGATTTTCGTCGAGCACGCTCACACGCGCTCCGCGGCGCTGGCCGCTGAGCTGCGCGTGAACCGTCCATGGATCGCCGAAAACACCACCGGCACGAACAGCAGCGTTGCAAACGTGGCGAACAACAGGCCGCCGATGACCGCCCGCCCCAGCGGCGCATTCTGCTCACCGCCCTCGCCGAGTCCGAGCGACATCGGCAGCATGCCGATCACCATCGCGAGCGCCGTCATGAGCACGGGGCGGAAGCGCACGAAGCCGGCTTCGAGCGCGGCCGCAGCCGCATCCACGCCCTGATCGAGACGCTCGCGCGCGAAGCTCACGACCAGGATGCTGTTCGCGGTGGCAACGCCCAGGCACATGATCGCGCCGATCAACGCCGGTACGCTGATGGTCGTATGGGTCACGAACAGCATCCAGACCATGCCCCCCAGCGCAGACGGCAGTGCGCTGATGATGATGATCGGATCGAGCCAGCTTTGGAAGTTGACGACAATAAGCAGATAGATCAGCAGAACCGCGCCGATCATACCGTAGGCGAGACCGCTGAAGGACGTACGCATGGTTTCTGTTTGCCCGCGCATCGTGAGGTCGCTGCCGCGCGGCAGCTCGTGGCGCGCCGCTTCCACCTGGCGGTGGACCGCATCACCGACCGTACCGAGATCAGTGCCATCGACTGAACCGTAGATATCGATGACCGGCCGGGAATCGTAGTGGCTCACGACCGCCTGGCCGACGCCGCGGTCGATCGTGGCGAGGTTGGCGAGCAGCTGCTGGCCACCGCCGGTTCCCTTGGTCACCGGCGTCACCGCCAGATCCTGCAGCGAGGTCAGCCGGTACTGCGGCGCCTGCGTGGCGACGTTGTATTGGATTCCCGAGCGCGGATCGACCCAGAACGACGGCGCAGTCTGCTGGCTGCCGGACAGCGAGATCAGCACATTGGTGGCGACGTCCTGCTGCGTGAATCCGAGCTGCACGGCGTTCACCCGATCGACTGTCACATTGATCTGCGGATAGTCGAACGCCTGTTGGATCCGCAGGTCCACTGCGCCGGGAATCCTCTGCAGGCGCGCGAGCAGTGCGTTGGCGAACGCGCGATTGCCGGCCAGATCGTTACCGACCACCTGCACATCGAATGGCGAGGGTAGACCGAAGTTCAGTATCTGACTGACGATGTCGGATGGCAGAAACGAGAAGGTGGTCGATGGAAACTCCTCGCGCAGCTGCGCGCGCAGAGTGCGCACGTACTCGGCCGTCGGCCGGCGATGCTCCGATCGCAGCGCGATCATGATGTCGGCGTCGCCCGGACCAATGGGCGCGGAGGTGCTGTACGAGAGATTGATACCGCTGTACGGCACACCGATATTGTCGAGCAGCGTCTCGAGCTCGTCGGCTGGAATGCTCTTGCGGATCCGTGCCTCGACCTCATCGACCAGAATAGCGGTTTGCTCCAGGCGCGTGCCGCTGCGCGCGCGCAAATGCAGGCGCACCTGTCCGGCGTCGACTGAAGGAAAGAAATCCCGGCCCAGCCACGGCAGCAGCAGGAATGCGGTCGAGCCGATCAGCATGAAAACGACGATGAAGGCCAGGCCGTGCTGCAATCCGGCCGCAAGCATCGCGTGGTAGCCGGCGCGCAAACGCGAAAATCGCCGCTCGAAAGCGTGCTGCAAGCGCGTGAATGGCCCGCCGGATTGGCCCTGCGCCTCGCGCGCCACATGCTTTTGCAGCCAGTACTTCGCCAGCGTCGGCACCAGCGTCCGCGACAGCAGGTAGGAAGCCAGCATGGCGAACACCACGGCTTCCGCCAGCGGCACGAACAGGAATCGGGATACGCCTGCCAGCAGGAACATCGGTACGAACACGACGCAAATGCACAGGGTCGACACCAAGGCCGGTAGCGCGATCTGGTGCGCGCCGTCGAGAATCGCGGCCTCTACTTCCTTGCCTTGTTCCAGGTGCCAGTTGATGTTCTCGATCGCCACCGTGGCGTCGTCGACCAGGATGCCGACCGCCAGCGCCAGCCCGCCAAGCGTCATGATGTTGATGGTCTCTCCGATCGCCGACAGGCACACGATCGAGGTCAGCACCGACAGTGGAATCGAGATCGTGATGATCAGGGTGCTGCGCCATGAGCCCAGAAACAGCAGAATCATGAGCCCGGTCAGCGCTGCGGCGATCACGCCTTCGCGAATCACGCTGTTGACGGCGGCGCGCACGAATATCGACTGATCCGCGTGCGCTTCGATCTTGAGATCCTCGGGCAGCTGCGAGCGAATCCTCGGCAGCAGCCGCTTGATGCTGTCGACTATCTGCAGCGTCGAGGCGCTGCCGGTCTTCAGCACCGACATCAGCACCGCGTGCCGCCCGTTCAGGCGCACCAGGTTGGTCTGCGGAATGGAGCCGTCGCGCACGTTGGCGACATCGTGCACGAACACGACCGTGCCGTTGACGTAGCGAATCGGCACGTTATTGAGATCCGTTACGTTGACCGGACTGGAGTTTAATTTGACGTTGTATTCGATATCGCCGATCTTTTCGGTACCGGCCGGGACGATCAGATTCTGAGCGCCGATGGCGTTGCTCACGTCGGCGGCTGCCAGGCCCTTGGAGCGCAGCGCCTCCGGATCGATGTCGACCTGCACCTGGCGCTGCTTGCCCCCGTAGGGAAAGGGCAAGGACGCTCCGGCAACCGTCGCCAAGTTGGGTCGCACGATCGTATTGGCCATATCGAAGACCTGTGCCTCCGACAGGCTCGGGCTCTCGAGCGCGAGTTGCAGGATCGGCACGGTCGAGGCGTTGTACGCCAGGATAAACGGCGGAGTCGTGCCGGGAGGGGCCTGCCGCAGCAGAGTTTGCGATACGCCGGTAATCTGTGCGTACGCAAGCTCCTCATTCACGTTCGGCTGAAAGAAGTACTTGACTACCGAGATGCCGAACAGCGACTGCGACTCGGAGTGCTGAACGTCGTTGACTGTCGTCTGAGCGTAGCGCTCGGCGTTGGCAACGATGCGGCTCGCCATATCCTCGGGTGGCAGCCCGGTATACGACCAGATGGCGCTGATGACCGGAATATCGATGTTGGGAAAGATATCGGTGGGTGTGCGCAGGATGCTGAATGCGCCCAGCAGTACGATCAGCATCGCCAACACGATGAACGTGTAGGGTCGGCGCAGCGCCAGCCTGACGATCCACATCGCGTCATTATGCCGCGAACGGCCCGCGGATAGCAGCCTTGTGCCGCGTCGCGGCGCGTCAGCTCGCCGCTACGCGCTCGCTGTCGGCACGCTTGCTGGCGTTTTGCGTTTGCGCGTCGGCGTCGATGCCGCAAGCCGCACTCTGGTCAGCATCTGCCGCAGCCTCGGCGCCGTCTTCGGGTCGCATGACGCCCGCGCGCAGCATCGGCATAGTAGCCTCGGCCGGCACCGCACGGCTATAGAAGAAGCCTTGCCCTTGCGCGTGCGCACTTGCCTGCACCAACAGCTTGCGCTGCGTGTCGGTCTCGACGCCCTCGGCCACCACCTCGATGCCGAGTTCGCCGGCCAGGCTGAGAATCGCGCGCACCATTGCCACGCCGCCCGGCTCCGCATCGGCCGCCGCGATCATGCCGCGCGCGATCTTGAGTCGGCTGACGCGATAGCTGCGCAGATAATCGAGCGATGAATACTGTGAACCGAAGTCGTCGATCGCGATGCCCACGCCGATGCGACGCAGCTGATCGAGCACGTTGCTCTGCGCCAGGGTCGAGCGCGCCAGCACCAGTTCGGTCACATCGAGCTCGATGTCGGAGGGCTTCAGGCCCCAGCGGGCGATGCACTCCATGACGTCGCGCACGAACTCTCTGCCCATTTTGATCTGTGCCAGCGCCACATTGATCGCCACGACAGGCACCTGCATGCGGGCTGCGCGCCACAGCGACATCTGACGACAGGCGGTATCGATGGCCCAGCGTCCGAGCGGCTGCATGATGCCGTACTTCTCCGCGATCGGCAGAAAGTCCTCTGGCAGCAACAGGCCGCGGGTCGGATGATTCCAGCGCAGCAGCGCTTCCATGCCCACGATCCGCCCGGAGGCCAGCTCGACCTGCGGCTGATAACGCATCTCGAGCTCATGCCGCGCCAGCGCGCTGCGCAGATCATCCGCCAGCATCAAGTGCGCGCGAACCTCGAGATCGATCTCGTCGGAATGGAAGCGATATTGTCCGCGGCCGGCATGCTTGGCGCGGTACAGCGCCTGATCGGCCTGCATCAGCAGCGCATCCGGAGCGCTGACATCGGCGTCATAGAGTGCTATGCCGATGCTGACGCCGATGCACATATCATTGCCATCGATCACGTACGGCGCCGACACGATCTCGATGAGCTTTTCCGCCAGCGTGCCGGCCGCGCTCGAGTCGGCGATGCCGGTCTGCACGATGGCGAATTCATCGCCGCCAAGCCGTGCAACCATGTCGACCTCACGCGTGACGTCGCGCAATCGGTGCGACAGCTCCTGCAGCAGCCGATCGCCAGCGTGATGCCCGAGCGTGTCGTTGACCTCCTTGAATCGGTCAAGATCCAGGTACAACACGGCAAAGGCTGGCGCGCCGCGCTGCGCGGCCGCGAACGCCTGGCGCAGCTGCTCGTTGAAGGTCATGCGGTTGGCGAGTCCCGTGAGCACGTCGGTCCGCGCCAGCTGCGCAATCTTGGCTTCTGCCGCCTTGCGCTCGCTGATGTCGATCAGAATGCCCTCGATCTCAAGCAGCCGTTCGGCCTCGTCTCGCACCGGCGTGTAGCAATTCTCGAACCATCGCACGCCGCCGTCCTTGCTGAGCATGCGAAACTCGATGCTCGAGGCGGGCGCATTTCGTTGCAGTAGCCGCTGCATGGCCGCGCGCACCAGCTCGCGGTCCTCCGGATGAATCAGGCTGCGGTAGAGAGTCGGCGCGCTTAGGAGCTGCGCCGGCTCGTGACCGAGTCGGGCAATATTCTTGGACACGTAGATCATCGGCAGCGACGGCTCGGCGCGCAGCCGGTACAGAATCGTCGGACTGCTCTGGATGATCGTGTCGGCGCGGGCCAGCTCGGTCAGGTAGCGTTCGCGGGTAATCGCGGTGCCGATCAGATCGGCCAGAATGCGCAGGACGTCGACCTCCGCACCGCTCCAGACTCGCTCGTGGTGACACATGTCGAGTCCGATGTGGCCCCAGTAGCGCGCGTCGACCATGATCGGCACCAGCAGCACGGAGCGCGCCTGCAGCCGTTGGAACAGCTGCTTGACGCCGCCTTGCGCACTCGCCAGCTGCCCTTCCACCGCGACTCCACGCTGCAGAGGTGCCATCCACGCCGCCACGTCCGGATCGGGCGCGACGGAGCTGTTCGGGGTGATCTGGTCCAGCCGCAGCGGCGTATCGGGGCCGTGCCAGAAGTTGCGCAGCAGCATGCGCGGTACGGATGCATCGCCGCTGTCGGCGAACGCCTCCATGAGCAGCATGCGATCCGCGTCTACTGCCCGCGCCAGGATATTGAGAGACGTCGTGATCGCCTGGCGCAAGTCGGACGCCGTGCCGATTTGCGCCGCGCAGTTGGTCACGGCCTGCAACAGTTGTTCGCGCTGCTGCGCCTGTTGGCGAAAGCGCTCGCGCGTGATGGCCGCGCCGATGACCTGCGCCAGCATGCTCAACAGCTGGATTTCATCCTCGGCCCAGTCGTGCTCACTGCCGCAATCGTCAAACCCGATCCGCCCCCACTGCCTGTCCTCGACCACGATGGGCAGCATGAGCGAGCTCATGACGCCGACGGCGCTCAGCAAGCGTCGCACCGGCTCGGCGGCTCGGCTGCGCAGTGTGACGATCGGCTGACCCTGGAGCAGCGGACGCCGCCATTCATGCAGCGCTGCGGCGATCTCGGGCGAGGAAGCCGGCACTTCGGCGCCCTGTGGCGTCGCCGCACCGTGCGCGGCAGTCCAGTGAAACAACTCCGCCGGCTCGCTCTCGCGGCTGCTCTGGGGCGGGGTCTCGACCAGAATCACGCGGTCGAAGCGCACCACGCGCGCGAGGCTGGCGAGAATCTCGGGAAGTACGCCCAACGCCGACGGCGCCGTGCTGACGCCCGCGACGCTCGCGGCCACGATCTCAATGAGCCGGCCAACTCGTCCCAGCGCGGCGGAAGTGTCCGCCAGCCTGTCGGTCTTGCGTGCTGCGTCGCCTAGAAGCATACGCCGCGTATCCTAGCCGTACCGGGCAGAACGTGCCGCCGGCCTCAACTGCACCTGCCGGCACTGCGATTGCGAGTGGTCACTTTATGGGGGGTAAGCGCAGCAAGATAGGACATAAGTCACCGTCCGAGGGTCGCAATTGAGACGCCGCGCACCGTCCGCAGCAGTAATTTTCTTCCGCCGTGCTGCGACGCCGCATCCGCGCATCAACTTCGCTGATCGGCTTTTAAGTTATGCTGCCTTAACGAAACTATAATCATTCGCATTTGAGTTCTCGTAAGGTTTCCTCCATGTCCTGGGCTGCTCGACCCTGTGCGCCGATTGTTTTGGTCCTCGTGGTCTGCGTCGGTCTCGCCGCGGCGGTCCCCGCAGCGCCGCCGTCCGTGCAGGCCAGAGCCCAGCAGGTGTGGCAGCTGCTCGACTACGTTGCCGTCGATTACGGTGGCGCGGTGTCAAACGGGGCGGTGCTCAAAGACGCGGAATACGCCGAGATGCGGGAGTTCGTGGCGGCCGCCGAACGGCAGCTGCGCGAGTTGCCGCGCGGCACGGCTAGCGATGCCCTGCAACAGCGGGCGGCAACTTTGCGCAGCATGGTCGCAAACAAGGCCGATCCTGCAACGGTAGCGCAACTCGCACAGGGCCTGGCCAGCGCCGTGCAGCAGGCTTATCCGTTCCCGGTCGCGCCGATGACAACACCTGACCTGCGCCGCGGGGCGCAGTTGTTCCAGACCCAATGCGCGGTATGTCACGGACCGCGAGGCCATGGCGACGGTCCGTTGGCTGCCACCCTGGACCCGAAGCCAATCGCATTATCGGAGCGCGCGCGCGCGCGCGAGCGCAGCTTGTTCGCGCTGTACCAGGTGATCAGCAATGGCGTTGAGGGAACCGCCATGACGAGCTTCGGCGTGCTGCCCGATCAGGACCGCTGGGCACTGGCTTTCTTCGTCGGCACGCTGTCCTACACGGACGATGACACGGCCGCGGGTGCCAAGCTCTGGCAATCAAGTGCGGCGCTACGCCAGAGCATCGCCGGGCTGGATGTCTTGACCCAGACATCGGAGCATACGCTGGCCGGGCGCCTCGACGAGCAATCTGCTCGAGCCGTGATGGCCTATCTGCACGCCAACCCGCAGGTCCTCGCCGCCAACAAGCCTAGCGGCACCGCGATCGCCAAAGCCAAGATTGCGCAGAGCCTCTTGGCGCTGCAGGACGGCGATCGTGCCTCAGCGGGCAAGTTCGCCTTGTCAGCTTATCTTGATGGCTTCGAGCCGGTGGAGCCGGCGCTGGAGACGCGCGACCGCGCGCTGTTCGAGAGAATCGAGGCCGCCATGGCAGCCTACCGCGCCCAGGTGGCCGAGGGCAGTCTCGCCGATGTGCGGGCCTCGGAGCAGACGCTGCAGCACTTGCTCGACGAAGCGGATCAGGCGCTGGCGCCATCGCAGCACGATGCCGTGGCCGCTTTTATCGGCGCACTGACTATCCTGCTGCGCGAAGGGCTGGAAGCGCTGCTGGTCGTTGTCGCGATGCTGGCCTTGCTGAAGAAAGCGCAGCGCAACGACGTGCTGGTCTATGTGCATGCCGGCTGGGTCGCCGCGCTCGCGGCAGGCGGCGCGACCTGGGCCATCGCGACCTATCTGGTCGGCGTGAGCGGTGCGAGCCGCGAGATGACCGAGGGCTTTTCATCACTTTTCGCCACGGTCGTGTTGCTTGGCGTGGGCATGTGGATGCACCAGAAAAGTATGGCCGGACGCTGGCAGGTCTACCTGAAGGAAAAACTGTCGTCGGCGTTGAACAAACGCACGGCGTGGTTCCTGTTCTCGCTGGCCTTCATCGCAGTGTACCGCGAGGTATTCGAGACCGTGCTGTTCTACGCCGCACTGTGGACCGAGGGGAATGGCTGGCCGCTGCTCGCGGGGCTGGCGAGCGGTATTGTGGTGCTCGCGGTTCTCGCCGCCGTACTGCTGCGCACGAGCGCGCGCCTGCCGATCGGCCAGTTCTTCGCGGCGAGTTCGCTGCTCGTCGCGGTGCTCGCGGTCGTGCTGGCGGGCAAGGGGGTTGCGGCGCTGCAAGAGGCGGGCCTGCTGCACACGAGCCCGGTTGCCATTGCACGCATCGACCTGCTGGGCATCTATCCGTCGTGGCAGCCGCTGCTGGCGCAACTGGCGGTGTTGCTGACGGCCGCGGCAGCCTTTGTGGTCAACACACGTTCCGTCCGGCCAATGATGAATCCGCGCGCCAGAGTTGCGCCGACCGGGCGCGACAGCCCTTGAGGCGACGTTGGCTCTACGCGCAGCCAGACTGCTGCGAACATTCGGGCGCTGTGCCCAGATTCAGAGACGCGTGTTGCGCCGCAACCCATTGAACGCCCTGACATAATCCAGGCGTCTGCGGTGAACCTCTCATAAGCGGTTGACTAGATGGTGGAGGGACCAGAATTCGAACTGCCATGCCGCAGAGAACCAGCCCAGAACCCAAAGGAAACCTTCGCAATCGCCAACTGAGAAATCCACCCTGAGTTTCTGCTAGAAGCGCCCGTCCACCCACATTAACCGAGCGCAGAGAGCGAAATATGGTACCAAATGCCCCTAAAAACAAAAGCTTGGGGGATCATGGACCGGTATCGCGGTTAGGTGCGGACTGGGTGGCGGAGAGGGTGGGATTCGAACCCACGTGCCGGTTTAACCCGACCATCCGATTTCGAGTCGGCGCCGTTATGACCGCTTCGGTACCTCTCCGGGGGTTGCTGGTATTCTAGCCTAGTGAGGAAGCACATGAGCCCAAACCCGCGACGGCGGCAAGCGAGCCAGGCAGCGACGGCGGCGCAACGCGCCGTGCGCTCGCGTTGTGCATTGAGGTTCACGGTCGCCGCAGCCCTCTGGCTGGCCGGCTGTACGCAGACGAATTCGAGCATGCAGGAGATCCGCGCCCGCGGCGAGCTGCGCGTGGTCACGCTCAATTCACCGACCTGCTACTACTTGGGGGCGCACGGCCCGCAGGGGTTCGAGTATCGCTTGGCCGCCGCTTTCGCCCGCAGGCTCGGCGTGAAACTGGTGGTACAGGCGGTGCCAGACGCCGCTCATATGCGCAGGGCGCTGCGCTGGGGCCGAGCCGATGTGGCGGCGGCGCAAATCACTCCGGACGCCGCCTGGCGGGCCGTCGGGCTCACGACACGCACTTACGAGCAGATCGCCGAGCTGGTGGTGCAGGCCCGCGGCAAGCCCCAGCCACACAACATCGTCGGGCTTCGGGACGGGCGAATCGTCGTGGCCGCGGACAGCCCGCAACAGACGCTGCTGCAGTCGATCCGCGGCAACGGCGTACCGCAGCTGGCCTGGGTCACGGTGCCGCGTGACCAGGCCGACCCGCTCGATCTCATCAGCGGCGGCGGCGCGGACTACGCGATCGTCGATGAGAGCGAATTCGCCTTCTCGCAGCATCTGTATCCGGAGTCGGTCGTGGCCTTCGCGCTGCCGGACCCGCGGCCGGTGCAGTGGGTAGTGCCCCAAGGGGCGAGCGAGCTGCTGGCGGCAGCCAACAGCTTCTTCGATGATGCTCGGGACTCCGGTGAACTGGCGCGAATCGAGGCGGATGCAAGCACCGAGTCCGGCGACTTCGACTACGAGTCGGCGCATCAATTCCAGGCCGACATCGCGACGCGATTGCCGGCACTGCAGGGGCTGTTTGAAGAGGCCGCTGCGATCACCGGACTGGACTGGCGGCTGCTCGCCGCCGTCGGCTACCAGGAGTCGAAGTGGCAGGGCGCCGCGGCGTCGGCCGACGGCGCGCAGGGCATCATGATGCTCACCAACGATGCGGCCGTGACCGTGGGCGTGAGTGATCGCGGCAATCTGCGAGAAAACATTCTCGGTGGCGCCCGCTACCTGGTGCAGGTCATCGACACCATCCCGAAGCGCATTCGCGAGCCGGACCGCACCTGGCTGGCGCTGGCGGCCTACAACGTCGGCTACGGACATCTCGAGGATGCGCGCGTGCTGACGCAGATGCACGGCAAGAATCCGGACTCCTGGACGGACGTGCGGGCACAGTTACCGCTGCTGGCGCAGGAGCAGTGGTACACGCGCGTCAAGCGCGGCTATGCCCGCGGTTGGGAGCCGGCTAAGTTCGTCGAGGGCGTACGCCAGTACCTCGCCGTGCTGGAGTGGATCGGCGCGGACAAGTCGGCACGCAATCGACTGCTACCGGTGCGCGCCGCCTCGGTCGTGGACTTCGACGACTCGATGCGCCGCTTCAATTAGCGCTGCTGCTCGAAGAACGCATGCAGCAGGGCACCGCATTCCGGCGCCAGTACCCCGCCGAACGTGTCCACGCGATGACTCAGACCGCGTAGTCGAAACACGTCCAGCAGGCTTCCGGCCGCCCCGAACTGCGCATCCCAGGCACCGAACACGAGCCGGCGCACACGCGCCTGCACCAGCGCCGCCGCGCACATCAGGCAGGGCTCGAGCGTCACGTACAGCACACTGCCGTTGAGCCGGTAATTGCCGAGCGCGCGCGCAGCGGCGCGCAACGCCACGATCTCGGCATGGGCGGTCGGATCGGTGCTGCCGATTGGACAATTCGCCCCGGTGGCAATGATCCGATCGTCGCTGACGAGCACAGCCCCGACGGGCACTTCGCCCGAATCCCGGGCGTGCCGCGCCTGTTCCAGCGCGCAACGCATGTAGTCGACATCGCTGCGCGCATTGGACTGCATAGCGCCCGCGGCGCTCATGGCAGCGCTCCTGCGGGAACACCCGTATCGGAATTGTCTGCGCGGATCATTGTACGCAGAGTAATTCGGGGCCGACCGGAGGTGCTACCTTTGCGTGCATGTCATTCTGCAAGCGCTCGCTGATCGGTCTGGACATCGGTGGCACGAAGATCGCCTGTGTCGAGGGCAGCCACGGCGCAGCGATTCTGCAACGTCTCGAGCTGCCGACATACGCCGAGATACCCTTTGAGCAGACATTTCCCGCCTTGTTGGATGCGGTGCGAGGACAATTAGCCGCAGCGCGCGCTGCCGGACGTGAGGTCATCGCTCTGAGCGTATCGGTCGGAGGACCGCTGCAGATCGAACAGGGCATTCTGCACGATCCACCGCACCTGCCCGGCTGGCACAACGTCCGGCTCAAGCAGCGACTGGCGCAGGCATTTCCAGCCTTGCCGGTGTTCGTCGAGCATGACGGCAACGCCGGAGCGCTGGCGGAATTGCGCTTCGGTGCTGGCAGTACCCGGCCCGCCGTGCAACATCTCGTCTTTCTGACCTTTGGTACGGGGCTGGGGGCCGGGTTCATAGTCAATGGCCGGATTTTGCACGGCGCCTGCGATACCGCCGGCGAGATCGGTCACTGGCGGCTCGCCCGGCGAGGCCCCGTCGGCTACGGCAAACGCGGCTCGTGGGAGGCCTTTGCTTCGGGTGCGGGGCTGGTGCAGCTGGCACGGCAGCTGTTTCCGCATCGTTGGGGTGCCGAGACCGCCATCCGAGAGCTCATCGACGCCATGTTGAACGACGAACCCGATGCATTGGAGCTGGCCGCCGCCGCCGGCAAGAGAATGGGCCAGGGGCTGGCGTTGCTGGTCGATGCGCTCAATCCGCAGCTCATCGTACTGGGATCGCTGGCCGTGCTGCTCGGCGAACGGGTGCTTGGACCAGCGCGCCAGGTGGTGGCGCGAGAGGCGCTGCCGTCGGCGGCAGCGGCCTGCGAGATTGTGCCGGCGCAGCTGGGCATGCGAATCGGCGATGTCGCCGCGCTTATGGCAGCGCTCAGCGATGAGGCCGTAGCCTCGGCGTTGGCACCCAGCTACGCATCGCTCTGAGCGCTCAGCGATTGAAGTCGACGGCAGCCGTATTGCCGCCGCAAATCAGTACGGCGACTCGTTCATCGGCGCGCGGCTTGTAGCGGCCCGAGGACAGCGCCGCGAGCGCCGCAGCGCCGCCCGGCTCGGCCACGATCCGCAGGCGCTGCCAGAGCAGTCGCTGCGCATCGCGGATCGCATCGTCGCTGACCAGCACCGTCCCGCTGACGAATTGCTGCACGATCGGAAACACCAGTTCCCCCACTCGGCGCGGTGCCAGCGAGTCGGCCGCAATGCCGCCGGCCTGCGCATCCACGGGCCGTCCCGCCTCGAAGGCGCGTGTCAGCGTCGGGGCCCGCTCCGGCTCGATGCCCACCACTTTGATGCGGCCCTGGTACCAGGCGGCAATGCCGGCGATCAGACCGCCACCGCCCACCGCCACCAGCAGAGTATCGAGCTCACGCGTCTGCTGCTCGAGCTCGAGTGCCAGGCTGGCCTGACCAAGGATCGTCTCGAGCTGATCAAAGGCGTGCACAGCCAGGGCGCCTGACTGCGCCACCCACGATTCGCTGGCGCTCAGAGCATCGGCATAGCGTTCGCCCGCGACCACGAGCTGCGCACCGTAATCGGTGATGTGCTTGATCTTCGTCGGCGAAGCCACGCTCGGCACGAAGATTCTTGCCGGCACCTTCAGCTTCATGGCCGCGAACGCCACGGCTGCGCCGTGATTGCCGCCCGAGGCGGCCGCGACGCCGACAGCGGGAACTTTGCGGGTCATGAGGTTCGCGAACGCGCCTCGCGCCTTGAATGAGCCCGCGTGTTGCAGTGATTCCAATTTGAAGATGAGGGCAGCGGCCTGCACACCGAAGTCCGCCGCCTCGAGTTCGATCACCGGCGTGCGGCGGACATGCGGCGCAATCAGCGCATGGGTCGATCGAATCTGTTCGGGTGCGATCACATGACGCTCCCCGCGAAGCGTGGCTCTGCTGGGCCTCATCATAGCGGCTGTGCAAGCCGGTGGCGCTCAGAGTCCTGGCCCCGTCGCAGCGGCCTCGCAGCTGTCCGAAAGTGCGCCCTCAGGCCAGCTCGTCGGCTCCGTTCTCGGGCTCACCGAGGACTTGGGCGAGCGCGCGACAGGCGTCGGTCACCGTGAATATGCCGACGAGCTTATCGTTCTTGGTCACAATAGCTGAGCCGATGTGCTTGTCCGCCATGGTACGGGCAACGCTTGCAACCGGCATCGATGCGGGCACGACGCAAGGATTTTCAACGTACGCGTCGCGCACCTTGAGCTCCCGTTCCTCCGGGCGGCCAAAGTCAGGCCCCAGAATCAGCTTGATGTCCCGATCCGTCAACATGCCCACAATTGCCCCGTCGCAAGTCACCGGAAGATGACGAAAATGATGCTTGCGCATGAGCTTGTGCGCGTCTTCGAGCGGCGCCTCGACCTCGATCGAATACGGGAACGCAGTCATGAACGCCACGATTTGCGGATTACGCTTCATACAGGCTGCTTGTAGCTCGTTAGTGCACGGTGTCCATCGGGAAATCTACGTATTGCTCGGTATATTAGCGCCGCGCCAGGCGCTACAATCGCGCGGGTCCTACTCGCGAACATCCGGTTGCCTGCGGCAAAGGATACTCAGGCTGCGAAGCAGCCTTAGGCTCACGCGTTTGTCTTAGGTTTCATGTTTTGTCTTTGGGACCGTATTTGGCTCGCCACTCTTCACGAGCTCGACGCCGAACCTCATCGAGATCGAACATCGAAGCCGCTTGCTGTCTCGTTTGCTGCCAAGCCATTCTGCCGTCCTGCTGCCGATTTGCAGGCATGAGCTTTCGCGCGGCCTCGGCGTTGTTGCTCCTGGATCTTTGCCTCGGACCCAACTCTTCTGGATCAGTAACGATGCCAAACCGCCGTACAGGTAGCGGCGGCGGCGGGTACCGGCCCATCTTGGAATTCCAGTACGCCCAGGAGCGCGGGTCGATAATTCCGGCAGGTGCATGGTCAAGTGCTTCCCGAAAATCCTCATCGGAGACGTATTGACGAATGACGCGCATGTCCTCGGGAAGTGCGTAAGTCATGGCGTAGGCGACGAAGCGTATCGGGTCCGCGAGGGCTTTTTCAGGGGGCTCGAACCAGATGATGTTGCGCGCAATACCCAGGGTCTGCGGTGTGACGGGAAAGGGCTTCATAGCTCATATCCATGATCTCGAGCTCCTCGAGTGAAGGCGTAGTCGATGTCTGGAAGATGCTCCAGATCGACTTCGCGCGCAGCGACAACTAGGCGCTGTTTCATCTCCTCGGGCAGAGCACGCAGATCTCCGTCATCGAAGAACGACAGCGCCTTGAGCGTGATCTCCGGATTGAAGGTCGATCCGTAAAGCTTCTGGGCCGCCACCAATGCAGCGGGCAAACCAACCTTACCCAGTCTCATCAGCGCATCGATATCGACGTAGTCTCTGGCCTCCGCACGCAGTTGCAGTACCGACGCCTTGGTACCGGCTAGGTCGATCAAAGATGCGACCTGCAGACCGTTGTCCTTGGCGACATGTGGCGGCGCTAGGCGCGGCAGATTTGGCACGCCAAAGAAGGATACTTTCACGCGACCGCCACGATCGACTATCGCACTGAGTGTGTTCTTTTCGCGCTGGACAACGCGGGCACCGGACAAGAACGGTATGCCAGCCTCGAGCGCTGACAGGTCGAGCGGCCGGTTACCGAAAAAGTCGAAGTCAATCGAGTAACGATGGCCCAGATGAAGTGCCAGCGCGGTCCCACGATACAGCATGAATTCATCCGGTACAGCCGACAGCTCAGTCCAGAGTTTCCTCTGCGCAGCGGGCAGCACTTCCAGATGAGGCAAGAATTCTTGCGTGCGCGGCACCGAAGAGCCATTCACCGAATATTTTACTCGGCCCTGGGACGGGGACCTGCAGCCTTGATATAGCCAGTCAAGATTCGCTTCTGAAAAAAAAAACCACTCACTCCCACTCGATGGTCGCCGGCGGCTTGCCCGTGATGTCATACACGACGCGCGAGATCCCGGGCACCTCGTTGACGATGCGGCGCGAGACATGATCGAGAAACTCATAGGGCAGATGCGCCCAGTGGGCCGTCATGAAATCGATGGTCTCGACCGCGCGCAGGGCGATCACGTGCTCGTAGCGGCGCTGATCGCCCATGACACCGACCGAGCGCACCGGCAGAAACACCGCGAACGCCTGACTGGTGCGCTCATAGAGCTCATGGCGGCGCAGTTCCTCGATGAAGATATGGTCGGCACGGCGCAGCAATTGCGCGTACTCGGAGGTCACTTCGCCGAGTATGCGCACGCCGAGTCCGGGACCGGGGAACGGGTGGCGGTACACCAGCTCGTGTGGCAGCCCGAGCTCGAGGCCGATGCGCCGAACTTCGTCCTTGAAGAGTTCGCGTAACGGCTCGATCAGCTGAAACTTCAGATCCGGCGGCAGCCCGCCGACGTTGTGGTGCGATTTGATCACCTGCGCCTTACCGCCACGCACGCCGGCCGACTCGATCACGTCGGGATAGATCGTGCCCTGCGCGAGAAACCTCGCGTCATGCAGCTTGCGCGCCTGTTCCTCGAACACTTCGATGAACTGCCGGCCGATGATCTTGCGCTTGGATTCCGGCTCGCTGTGCCCGCGCAAGGCCCCGAGAAACCGCCCTTCCGCCTGTACCCGGATCACACGCACGCGCAGACGCTCGGCGAAGATCTGCATCACCTGATCGCCCTCACCCAAGCGCAGCAGTCCGTGATCGACGAACACGCAGGTCAATTGCTCACCGATCGCCCGTTGCAGCAGCGCCGCCACGACCGAGGAGTCGACGCCGCCCGAGAGCGCGAGCAGCACGCGCTCGCTACCGACCTGAGCGCGAACACGGGCGATCAGATCCTCGATGATGTTGCCGGCGGTCCAGCGCGCTTCGCAGCCGCAGATTTCGCGCACGAAGCGCTCGAGAATGGTCGCACCCTGGCGGGTGTGCGTGACCTCGGGGTGGAACTGCACGCCGTAGTAGCGGCGGCGCTCGTCGGCCATGGCCGCGTACGGGGCATTGTGCGTGCTGGCCACGGCCTGGAAGCCCGGGGGCAACAGCTCGACGCGATCGCCGTGGCTCATCCAGACATCGAGCAGCGCGTGACCATGGCGCTCGCGATCGACGATGCCATCGAGCAGCCGGCACGGCGCCTGCACCGCGACCTCGGCGTAGCCGAACTCGCGGGTGTGTGCGCCCGCAACGCGCCCGCCCAATTGCTGCGCCATGGTCTGCATGCCATAGCAGATGCCGAGCAGCGGCACGTCGAGCGTGAATACGGCCTCCGGCGCCTTGGGCGGTGTCGCATCGGTCACCGACTCAGGACCACCGGACAGGATCACGCCGCGCGCGCCAAAGGCGCGCACCTCCGAATCGCTGAGGTCCCAGGGATGAATCTCGCAGTAAACCCCGAGTTCGCGCACCCTGCGGGCGATGAGCTGAGTGTATTGCGCGCCGAAATCAAGGATCAGAATGCGATGCGCATGGATATCGGGGCTCGGCGCCGCACCGTCGCTCGCCGCCACGACCAACCGTTCAGGAGACGCTATAATTCGGCGCCTCCTTCGTGATCGTCACGTCATGGACGTGACTCTCGCGCACCCCGGCCGTCGTGATACGCACGAACCATGGACGCGTGCGCATCTCCTCGATGCTGTTGCTGCCGGTGTAGCCCATGGCGGCGCGCAAGCCGCCGGCGAGCTGATAGAGGATCGTCACCAGACTGCCCTTATACGGCACGCGTCCCTCGATGCCCTCGGGCACGAGCTTCTCGAGCTCGGTGGAGGTGTCCTGGAAATAGCGGTCGGCCGAACCGTGCCGATCCGACATCGCCCCGAGCGAGCCCATGCCGCGATAGGCCTTGTAAGAGGCTCCCTGGTAGAGCTCGACGTCGCCCGGGGACTCCTCGGTACCGGCGAACATGCCGCCGATCATGACGGCGTGTGCGCCGGCCACGATCGCCTTGGCGAGGTCGCCGGAGTAGCGAATGCCGCCGTCGGCGATCAACGGCACATCCGTACCCTTGAGCGCCTCGGCCACATTGGCGACCGCTGAGATCTGTGGCACACCGACGCCGGCCACCACGCGCGTGGTACAGATCGAGCCTGGGCCGATCCCCACTTTGACGGCATCGGCACCGGCGGCAACCAGATCCAGTGCGGCTTCGCGCGTCACGATGTTGCCGGCGATGAGCTCCAGATCGCCCCAGCGTGATTTGAGTCGCGCAATCATTTCGAGCACGCCCTGCGAATGCCCATGCGAGGTGTCCAGTACGATCACGTCGACCCCTGCTTCGCGCAGCGCCTCGACGCGCTCGAGGGTATCCGGCGTCGTGCCGATCGCCGCCCCGACGCGCAGGCGCCCACCCACATCCTTGCTGGCTCGCGGAAATTCCGTGGCCTTCTGAAAATCCTTGACCGTGATCATGCCCTTGAGCTCGTCGTCGCCATTGACGACCAGGACTTTCTCGATGCGGTGCTTGTGCAGCAGTCGCTGCACTTCCTCTTTGGGCGCATTTTCACGCACCGTGATGAGGCGCGCTTTGGGCGTCATGACCGAGCTGACCGGGGCATCGAGTGCCCGCTCGAAGCGCAGGTCGCGGTGGGTGACGATGCCGACGACTTTGCTGCCGCTGACCACGGGCACGCCCGAGATGCCACGCGCACGCGTGAGCTCGATGACTTGGCGAATGGTCGTGTCCGGGGGAACGGTGATCGGATCGACGATCACGCCGCTCTCGAATTTTTTCACGCGTGCCACTTCGCGCGCCTGACTGCCGATCGGCATGTTCTTGTGCACAATGCCGATCCCGCCCTCCTGCGCCATCGTGATCGCTAGGCGCGCTTCGGTGACCGTATCCATGGCCGCCGATAGCACCGGCAGACCGAGTTTTATCTTGCGTGTCAGCCGGGTAGAGAGATCGACTTCGCGAGGCAGAACGTCGGAGCGCGCAGGAACGAGCAGGACGTCGTCAAAGGTGAGCGCCTCTTCGAGAATTCGCATTGAGCCTCTGGAACTTCGAGAAGAAGCGCACCATTGTACGGCGTCAGGCCCATTTACGGTAGACTTTGCAGCCGGGCCGCAGCGGCTGCGCGCACCCAATACCGAGACTCGAGCCGATGAAGACGCGCCTTGCCGACCGCGGCACCGGCAGCCTGCTGCCGGACTCCAGCACCGGGCCGCCGGGGCGGGCCGTTTACTCGGTCTCGCGGCTGAATCGAGAGGTCCGGACGGTGCTCGAGTCAGGTCTCGGCAGTCTCTGGGTGCAGGGAGAGATCTCGAACCTGTCGCGGCCTGCCTCCGGCCATTGGTACTTCTCTCTCAAGGACCACGACGCGCAAGTGCGCTGCGCCATGTTTCGAGCGCGCAATGCGCTGGCGCGCTTCGCGCCCAGGGAGGGTCAGCTGGTCCTCGCCTATGGCCGTGTCAGTCTGTACGAGCCCCGTGGTGACTACCAGTTGCTCGTGGAGCTCATGGAAGACGCCGGCCTCGGCGCCCTGCAGCGGGCGTTCGAGGAGCTCAAGGCTCGCCTGGCGGCCGAGGGGCTGTTTGCTCCAGAGCGCAAACGGGCGTTGCCGAGCGCGCCGCGTCGCATCGGCGTCATCACCTCACCGAGCGGCGCCGCCATTCGCGATATCCTGCATGTCCTCCGGCGTCGCTTCCCGGCCGCGCAGGTGCTGATCTACCCCTCCCCGGTTCAAGGCGCCGCCGCGGCTGCGGCCCTGGTGGCCGCCATCGAGCTGGCGGCCGCCAGGGCCGAATGCGACGTGTTGATCCTGGCGCGGGGCGGCGGTTCGCTCGAGGATCTCTGGGCCTTCAACGACGAGCGCCTCGCCCGGGCGATGCTGCGCTGTCCGATTCCGCTGGTGACCGGAATCGGCCACGAGATCGATTTCACGATCGCCGACTTCGTGGCGGATCTGCGCGCCCCGACACCGTCAGCCGCCGCACAGCTGGTCGCACCCGACGCCGCCGTCTGGCGGCATCGGCTCGCGCAACTTTCGGCGCGCTTTGCCGCGGCCGCAGGTCGAGCCCTCAAGACAGAGGAGGCGCGCCTGGATACGTTGCTGCACCGACTGCAGCTGGCGCACCCCGGCGCGCGGCTCTTGCAGCACAGCCAGCGTCTCGACGAGCTCGAAGCGCGACTGCGCCGCTCGCTGCACACACGCCTCGCCGCGCTCGCCGCGCGGCTCGACGGTGCCGCCCGCGCCCTGCAGTCGGTCAGCCCGCTCTCGACCTTGGGTCGAGGATTTGCGGTTGTTACGCGCAGCGCCGATGGCTCACTCATCACGGCCGCCGAGCAACTCGCGATCGGCGAGACGTTCGATGCAAGGCTGGCGCAAGGGAGCCTGCGCGCTTTGGTGCTCGAGCGTCGCTCGTGAGACTCCGGGCTGTGGCGCTGCTGCTGCTCTCGCTCAGCGCGGCCGCGCTCGAGGCCAAGGACGGCGCGGCGAGCACCGCCGCGCTGACATTGCCGCAGCCGAGTCTGGTACCCGGAGGCGTGGCGCTGCTGGAGATTCCCGGCGATGCCGGCGCAGGCGCGCCGGCACCGCTCGCGAGCTATGAAGGCAAACGCGTCATGGTGCTCAGCAACGCCGACCATTGGCTGGCGGTCATCGGCATTCCACTGAGCGCGACACCGGGCGAGGCCGCGATTACGGTCCGAGGCGGCGCGCAGGCGACTGCGCAGACTCTGAAGTTCGACATCGCACCCAAGCAGTACGAGGAGCAGCGGCTGACGGTGCCGGCGGCGAAGGTCGATCTGTCGAAAAAGGACCTGGAGCGCTACCAGCGTGAGGCTGTGCGGCTGCACGCCGCGCTGGCGAGCTTTGCCGAACAGCCTCCGGCGACGCTGCGTCTGCTGCCGCCCGTGGAGGGCGTGCGGACCAGTTCCTTCGGCCGACGTCGCATATTCAACAACGAGGCGCGCGCGCCGCATTCCGGCATGGACATCGCCGCCGCGAGCGGTACACCGATTCGCGCCGCCGCTGACGGCAAGGTCATCGACACCGGCAACTACTTCTTCAACGGCAACACCGTGCTGATCGACCACGGCCAGGGTCTGATCACGATGTACTGTCATTTGTCGGCGATCGGCGTCGTGATCGGCGAGCTCGTTCACCGCGGCGCGCGCATCGGTCGGGTCGGCGCCACCGGCCGCGTCACCGGTCCGCACTTGCATTTCGCAGTCGCGCTCAACCGCGAATTCGTCGACCCGGCATTGTTCCTGCCCGCCGCCGAGATGGCCCCTTCCCCGCCTTGAGACGGTCATAGGGATTCTGGTCGGTGCGAAACTCGATCGCCACGGGGGTCGCAAACAGATCGAAACATTCGCGGTAGACGTTGGCCAGGTAACGCCGATACGCCTCGGGCACCGAGGTGGTCTGATTGCCGTGGATGACGATGCGCGGCGGATTGCGGCCGCCCTGATGGGCATAGCGCAGCTTGATGCGCCGGCCTCGTACCAGCGGCGGCTGGTGCGCTTCGAGGGCGCGCTCGAGCGTGCGGGTCAGCGCCGGGGTCGGCAGCTCGCGCATCGCGGCATCGTAGCCGCGAATGGCGTCGCGGATCAGCTCGCCGACGCCGGTGCCGTGACGCGCCGAAATGAAATGCAGCGGCGCGAATGGCACGAAATCGAGCTTCAATGAGAGTTGGCGGCGAATTTCCTCGCGCTGCTCGGGTGCGATGCCGTCCCATTTGTTGACCGCGATCAGCAGCACGCGGCCGCGCTCGAGCGCCTGTCCGAGCACACTGGCGTCCTGCTCGCCGACGCTGTCGTGCGCATCGAGCGTCATGATGACCACGTGCGCCTCGGCGATCGCCTGCAGTGTCTTAGCCACGCTGGCACGCTCGACCGCGTCCTCGACACGGGCCCGGCGACGCACCCCGGCCGTGTCGACCAGGACGAAATCGCGTTCATCGCGCCGAAAGGGTACGAGGATGCTGTCGCGCGTGGTGCCGGGCTGCTCGCTCGCGATTACGCGCTCCTCGCCGATCAGACGATTGACCAGCGTTGACTTGCCGACATTGGGCCTGCCGATGACCGCGACGCGAATCGCCACACCGTCCTCAGCAGCGAGCCCCTGCGGCTCGAGCCCGCTGAGCGCGGCGTCGAGCAGTTCGAGCAGCCCCTGGCCATGAGCGGCCGCGACAGCCACCGGCTCGCCTAGAGCAAGCGCATGGAAATCCGCGGCGATGAGATCCGCATCCAGCCCTTCGGCCTTGTTGAGCGCCAGCACCACGGGCTTGCCCGTGCGGCGCAGCTCGCGCGCTATGAATTGATCCTGCGTGCTGAGTCCAGCGCGCGCATCGGCGAGCATGATGATGCGATCGGCCTCGGCTACGGCCTTCTCGGTCTGAATGCGCATCTGCGCATCCAGACCCTTGGCCTGCTCGATGAGACCGCCGGTGTCGATGAGCACGCACGGCACGCTGCCGATGCGCGCATAGCCGTATTGGCGATCGCGCGTCACCCCGGGAACATCGGCGACGATTGCCGAACGCGTGCGCGTCAGTGCATTGAAAAGGGTCGACTTGCCGGTATTAGGCCGACCAACGATGGCGACAATGGGAAGCATCGGCAATGATCACTTTGCCTCGAGCCCCGGGGCGCGCAATGCGGTGAGCTCGCCTTCATCGCTGAATATGAGCAGCAGATCTCCGGCCACCACCAGCGGCGTGCTGATACGCTGCTTCTTGCCGATCGATACGCGCGCGATCGGATCGCCGGTAGCGGCATCGAACCAATGCACGAACCCCGCCAGATCCGCAACCACGATACGCCCGCGATAGAGGATCGGCTGCGACAGCTGACGGCGCTGCAAGCTCTTCTGACGCCACTGCTCCGTGCCGGTGCGCCGGTCCAGGCGTACCAGATCTCCCTCGGCGGTCGCTACGTAGACCGCGTTGGCATCGACGGTCAGACCGCGAAAACTCGACAGGTCGCGCGCCCAGACGATCTGGCCGTTTTCGCGCGACAGGCGCGCCACGCGTCCCTGATAGGCGACGGCGAACAGATCATCGCCTTCGACCACGACCGAGGCATCGACATCGATGAGGCGCTGCAGCTCGGTACTGCCGTGGGACTGCCCGACGCTCGTCTCCCAGGCGGTACTGCCGTTGCCGGCCGCCACGCCCACGACTCGGCCGTTATCGAATCCGCAGACGATGAGATCTCCGACCAGGATGGGCCGGCTGGTCCCGCGCAGCGACAGGCGCGGCACCTGTTGATCGACCACCCAGTTCTCGCTGCCGTCCTTGGCCGACAGTCCGTGCAGCTTGCCATCGACCCCGCGCACCACCACCAGTCCAGCGCCGATGGCGGCGGCGGATAGAATCTCTGCATTGATGCGCACACGCCAGCGCGGCGCGCCGTCCTGCGGCGACAGCGCGATCACATCGCCTTTTGAACTGCCAACGACCAGCAAGCCATTGGCGACCGCCGGCCCGGCCGACAGCGGCGAGTGCACCGAGCGCTGCCAGAGCTCTTTGCCGCTGGCCGACTCGTAGGCTACGACCGTGCCCTTGTAACTGGCCGCAAACGCGCGCTGGTCCTCGACGGCGACTCCCAAGCCCAGCCGCAGGATGGGTCTCTCGCCGCTCAGCTTGTCATGCCAGACGCGCTTGATGTCGATGCGATTGACCAGCGGCACGAGCACCGCGGGCTTATCGGCCTTGTCCTTGCTGCAGCCGACAAGTACCGCCGTGGCGCACAGCCCCAGACAGAAGACGCGCTTGAGGGCATTCACGAGTGAGCCAGCTCGTTGATCTTCAGATCCAGCAGCTCGACGTCGACCGTATCGGTGCCGCTGTCGCGCGCGGCTCGGTATTGCTTCAAGGCGCCATCGCGATCGCCCTTGGCGAGCAAGGCATCACCGCGCAGTTCTGCAAATCGCGCAGCGAATGCGCCGGCGTCGACCGCATCGAGCGTCTTGATGGCCTCGTCGGGCTTGCCTTCGGCCAGCTGCACGCGCGCCAGGCGCAATCGCGCGACCAGTGTCAGCGCATGGTCGCGCGAGGTTTGCATGACCTGCGTCAGCCGCGCTGCGGCAGGCTCGAGTTGCTGGTTCTCGACCTGCACGCGCGCTGCCGCCAGATTTACCTGCTCGCCATACGCCGTGTCACCGAAGTTCCTGACCAGATCATCGGCAATCCTGATGCCGCCGCTCAGATCGTTGCGCGTGAAAGCATCGAGCGCTTGGCCGTAGAGCGCGGACGCTTCGAGCTCCTTGCGCTCGGTGCGCGCCTGCCAGTAGCGCCAGCCGCCGAACGCCGCCAGCATCACCGCCACGCCGGCGAGCATCCACGGCGCCTGCTCGCGCAGCCCCGCCAACAGCCGCTCCCACTGCTCCTTCTCGTTCAGATACTCGTCCACTGGATCGATCTCCCTTCTTTTCTACAGCAGCATCGCCAGGCGCTCGGGCAGCTGCGCCAGAGGACAGTCGATCTGACCACCCTCACGGCGCAAAGGTTTCACCGCAGCCATGCCGCGCTCGAGTTCCTCCTCTCCGAGGATCAGCGCCAGCCGGGCGCCGCTGCGATCAGCGCGGCGAAACTGTGTCTTGAAATTGCCGCCGCCGAGGTTGAGCAGGACAGCGCGGCCTGGCAAGGCATCGCGCAATTGTTCGGCCAGACTCAAAGCGGCGCGCTCGGCTCGATCGCCGCTCGCGACCAGGTAGATATCGGGCGCCTTGGATGCAGGCGCACTGCCGGCCTGCTGCAGCAATGCCACGACCCGCTCGATGCCGGCAGCAAAACCGATGGCCGGGGTCGGCTCCCCGCCGAGCTGTGCAATCAGCCCATCGTAGCGGCCCCCCGAACACACCGCGTCCTGAGCCCCAAGGGCATCGGTGACCCACTCGAAGACGGTGCGCGAATAATAGTCCAGCCCGCGAACCAAGCGCGGGTCGACTTCGTAGGCGATGCCCATGGCCTCGAGTGAGCTGCGCAGCGCCGCGAAGTGCAGGCACGATTCCTCGTCCAGATGATCGCTCAGTAGCGGCGCACCATCGATGAGCGCACGCATGTCGGGATTCTTGCTGTCGAGGATGCGCAGCGGATTGCCGCCGAGCCGGCGGCGACTGTCCTCATCGAGCGCATGCTCGTGTGCGCGCAGGTACTGTACCAGCCGCTCGCGATATATCTGACGCGAGGCCGGCGTGCCGAGCGAGTTGATCGTCAGGCGAACGCGGCTCAAGTTCAGTGCGCGCCACAAACGCGCGCTCAGCGCAATCAACTCGGCATCGACGTCCGGGCCGGGGAAGCCGAGCGCCTCGACGTCAAGCTGATAGAACTGGCGGTAGCGGCCCTTCTGCGGCCGCTCATGCCGGAACATCGCGCCGCTGCACCAGAGCTTGTGGCGCTGGCCGCGCAGCAAGCCGTTGGAGATCGCAGCACGCACGATGCCCGCGGTAGCTTCCGGGCGCAGCGTCAGGCTGTCGCCGCCGATGTCATCGAAGGTGTACATCTCCTTCTCGACGATATCGGTGAACTCGCCGATCGAGCGTTTGAACAGCTCCGTGTGCTCGAGCAGCGGCACCCGGATCTCCTCGTAGCCATAGGCCTCGAAAATGCCGCGCGCCACGCTTTCGAGGTGCTGCCAGGCGGCGATCTCTGCGGGCAAAACGTCGTTCATGCCGCGCACCGGCTGGATCGGATTGGTCAAGGGGCCTCCGGAAATGGAGTCAATGCGTACCGCTCAGCCCGGATTGGTCTGCACTCGCCGAGATGGCGCGAGACTGTTCTGAGCCCGGAAACTCCTTAGCCAGGCGCTGGGCGTAGCGCGCCGCGCCGGCGCCGTCGTTCTGCACCTGCGCGATGCGCCACCCCAACAACAGCAGGTCGGGCGTGGCCGAGTTGTTGGTCATGAAGAAATCGACCCGCAGCCGCGCCGCCGCGTATTTCTGCTGCGACAGATCGAGGTCGGAGGCCTGGAATATGGCCTCGGCGTAACTCGGGTTGGACTGCAGGGCCCGCACAAACAGCTGCGCCGCATCGCTCTCGTGATGCGCCTGGCGCAAACAGACGCCGGCGTTGGTATAGGCCGCCCACGGCGAGCGATACAGCGGATTGCCTGCAGCGGCTTCGAAATTGTGCACGCCTTCGACTGCGCGCCCGTGGCTGCAGAGGTACACGGCATAGTTATTGAGCAGCGCTGGATCGCCAGGCGTGATCGACAGCGCCGTGCGATATTCTTTATCGGCCTCCTTGTCCTTGCCGAGCCGCTCATCGAGCAACCCGAGCGCGGAGTGAATCTCGGCACTGTGCGGATCTTCGATTTCGGCGCGCTCGAGTTTGGTCTTGGCGAGTGCCAGATTGCCCTGCTGCAGATACCCCATGCCGAGCTGCAGGTTGGCCTGCGCAGCCTTGGCGCGCTGGGTTTCGGTGTATTTCGGAACCGCAGAATTGCTTTGACAGGCCGTCAGAGCACAGGCTGCCATCGCGCCGAACGCGAGCCGCGCCGCCCGGCGAGAGCGCACTGCACGTGCACGGCGCCGCGCAGTCATGCACCCACCCGCGCCGCCTGGGCGCGCGCGTCGGCTGCTGCCGCGCGCTCACCCAACCGTACGACCGTCCGATCGATCACGTGACCCACGAGCTGACCGCAGGCCGCATCGATATCCTCACCGCGCGTGCGGCGCACAGTGACCAGCACGCCGGCGCGCAGCAGTTCGTCACGAAACCGTGCCACCGTGCGGTCGCTCGAGCGGCGGAAAGGGGTTCCCGGGAAAGGGTTGAACGGGATCAGATTGACCTTGGCGGGATGTCCGACGAGCAGCGCGGCCAGGGCGCGCGCCTGCGCGGCTGAATCGTTGACGCCGGCGAGCATCACGTACTCGAAGGTCACGCTGCGGCCGTTGCGCTCATCGATGTAGTGCCAGCAGGCCTCGAGCAGCTCGGCGATCGGATGCAGGCGGTTGATCGGCACCAGGCGGCTGCGCAAGGCATCGTCCGGCGCATGCAGTGAAACCGCCAGCGCTACGTTGGTCTGCTGCGCGAGCTTGTAGATCTGTGGTACCAGTCCGGCGGTCGACAGGGTCACTCGCCGGCGCGAGAGATCAAAGCCCAGATCATCCAGAAAAATGTGCAGGGCAGGCACGACGTTGCGGAAGTTGGCGAGCGGTTCGCCCATGCCCATGAGCACGACGTTCGTGACGATACGCTCACCCCCGGGTCTGAAGCCGAGCTCACGGTTGGCGAGCCATACCTGGCCGACGATTTCGGCGGTGGTCAGATTGCGATTGAAGCCCTGCTGCGCGGTCGCGCAGAAGGCGCAGTCGAGCGCGCAGCCGACCTGCGATGAGATGCACAGCGTGCCCCGATCGCTCTCCGGAATGTAGACCATTTCGAACGCCTGACTGGAGTCGGCACGCAGCAGCCATTTGCGCGTGCCGTCGCTCGCCTGCTGCACGCTCAGCACCTCAGGCAAGCCGATGTGGCCGTGCAAGTTGAGCTTGGCGCGGAAATCCTTCGCCAGATCGCTCATATCCTCGAAGCGCTCGCAACCACGCTTGTAGAGCCAGTGCATGAGCTGGCGGGCACGAAACGGCCTCGAGCCGAGGCCCTGGCACCAGGCTTCGAGCTGCGGCCGTGGCAGACCGAGCAGATTGAGGCGAGTCGTCGCCGGAGCTGTCAAACCAACCTCGTTCATGCGCATCCCGTGCCGCTCGGATCAGTTGCGCGGACAGATCTCCGTCGTGCTGAAGAAGAACCCGATCTCCCGCGCCGCCGTCTCGGCCGCATCCGAGCCGTGCACGACATTGGCCTCGATGCTCAGCGCCAGATCCGCGCGGATCGTGCCGGGTTCGGCTTGCTTCGGGTCGGTGGCGCCCATGATCTGGCGATTGCGGGCCACCGCATTCTCCCCCTCGAGTACCTGTGCCACTACGGGGCCGGAAGTCATGTAGCGGACCAGGTCCTGGTAGAACGGCCGCTCGCGGTGCACCGCATAGAACAGCTGCGCTTGCGCCTGCGAGAGCTGGAGCATGCGGGCCGCGATGATCTTCAGTCCCTGGCTCTCGAAGCGACGATAGACCTCACCGATGAGGTTGCGGGCCACGCCGTCGGGCTTGACGATGGACAGGGTGCGCTCGAGCGCCATGAGAAGCTCCGTGCCGAAAAATGGCCGGCAGTATAGGCGTTGCGAGGCTCGCCGGGCAATCCATTGATGCGCGGAAGTGCCCGTGTTTTAAGGCTTTTCAGACGGTGAAACTTTCGCCACAACCGCATTCGGCGCGCACGTTCGGGTTGTTGAACCGGAAGCTCTCGTTGATCCCCTGGCGCACGAAATCGATGTGCGTGCCCTCGATCGCGGCCAGGCTGGCACCGTCGACGAACAATTTGACGCCGCGCGACTCGAAGATCCGATCGTCCGCGCGCGCCTCATCCGCGTAGTCCACGACGTAGCTGTATCCCGAACAGCCGCTCGGCTTGACGCCCACACGCAGCCCCAGGCCGTGCCCGCGACTGGCCAGGCGACTGCGCACGCGCTCAGCGGCCGACTCGCTTAAGGAAATTGTCATAATCAAACTCTCCAGGCCGTTAATTTTACTACGCTTTTGTCATGACCGTGTCAGCGCTGCCCGCAGCGCATCCTCAATAACGAGCAATCGGCCCAGTTTAGCCGCTGGCACGTCCAGGCGCTGCGCCCATTCCAGGGGATCGCCGATCGCGAGGCTATCGAGCCGGCGACCCTCGAGCGAGCGAGCGAGCCACTCGCAGGTCGCGAGCGTGTGCGGGCAGCCATAGGCGCGGTAGCGTACCCCGACGAGCCGCTGTCCGGCGATCGCCAGACTGAATTGCACCCGCGTGCCGAGCTCCTCGCGTCCGGCCTCGCCGTGGGCGCGATGCGCCGCGCCGTCGGCCTCGTGAGCGACGAATTCTCCGGCATGATCCAGTGCCGAGAACAGTGCGCGTATACGCGGCGCGAGCTGATCCGCGGTATCGGCCGCCCGGCTCACGGCGCCACCGCACGCAGTCGCTGCACCTCACGTCGCACAGCGCCGAGCGCCACCTCGACATCGCGCTCGCAGCTGAAACGCCCGAGGCTGAAACGCAGTGAGCTTTGAGCAAGCTCAATATCGCGGCCCAGCGCGCGCAGCACATAGGAGGGCTCATCGCTGTCGGAATTGCAGGCCGAGCCGGTCGAGAGCGCGAGCTCGGGCAGCCCCAGCAGCAGGCTTTCGCCTTCGACGCCTGGAAAAGACACGTTGAGGATGCCCGCCACGCGACGCGTCGGGTGACCATTGAGCAACGCACCCTCGATGCTGCGCAAGCCCTCCCACAACCGCATGCGCAGTGCCTCGATACGTTGGGCATCCTCGCCTCGCTCGCGAACGCATAGCTCGCAAGCGAGGCCGAAGCCGACGATCTGGTGCACCGCGAGCGTGCCGGAGCGCAGCCCGCGTTCGTGGCCGCCACCGTAGATCAGGGGCCGCAATCTCGCGCGGCGCTGCGGACTGACATACAGCGCACCGATGCCCTTGGGTCCATACAGCTTGTGCGCGGTCAGAGACAGCAGATCCACCGCACAGCGCCGCAGATCGATCTCAAGCTTGCCGGCGCTCTGCGCCGCATCCACATGCAGCGGCAGGTCGCGCTCATGGCACACGCGCGCTATGGCCTCAATGTCCTGAATGACCCCGATCTCATTGTTGGCGTGCATGATGGAAACCAGCACGGTGTCGGCGCCGATGGCCTCGTGAACCTGCAACGGCTCGATGATTCCATCGCGGTCCGGCGTCAGATAAGTCACGCGCCAGCCCTCCTGCTCGAGCCGCCGGCAAGGGTCGAGGACGGCCTTGTGCTCGGTGCGCGCCGTGACGATGTGGCCGGCTTTGGCCGCGGCGCGCGCCGTGCCGAAGATGGCCAGATTGTTCGATTCGGTAGCGCCTGAGGTCCAGATGATCTGCGCTGGCGCAGCGCCGATCAGGCACGCGACCTGCGCGCGCGCCTGCTCCACGCGCGCACGCGCGAGGCGGCCAAAATGGTGCTGCGAGGCCGGATTGCCAAACACCCCGGTTCGCGTCAGGCAGCCGCTCATCGCCGTGGCCACGCGTGGATCGACCGGTGCGGTCGCCGCATAGTCCAGGTACACCGGCTCCGTCTGCGGCGAGCTCATGCCCGCTCCCCGGCGCGGCGCCGCTGCTGCTGCACCGCCGTCAGAATGCCGCGCAGGATGTTGACCTCATTGGCGTCGAGCTCGGCGCGTTGCAGGAGCCTGCGCAGCCGGTTCATGAGATGCGTGCCGCGTTGCGTACGATCGCGGAAATCAATCTGCTCGAGCACCGTGGCCAGATGCGCGTACAGACGTTCCATGTCCTGCGCCGTGGCGAGCGGATCGGTTCTGGTAGCCGCCGGCGGCGGCGAGTCACGGCGAGCGCACAGGATCTCATAGCAGACGATCTGCACCGCCATGGCCAAATTGAGCGCGGCGTAGGCCGGGTTGGCCGGGACGCGCAGCAAGGCGTGCGCCGAGTTGAGCTCCTCGTTGGTCAGACCGCTGCGCTCGGCACCGAACACGACCGCCACGGCCTGCTGCGTGGCCGCCTCAACCAGTCGCTGCGCGGCCGTGCGCGCATCCAGCACCCGGAAATTCTGATCACGCTCGCGTGCGGTGCTCGCCAGCACCAGGCCGCAGTCGCGCACTGCCGAGGCGAGATCAGGCACCACGCGCGTGCGCGCGAGCACATCCTCGGCGCCGGAGGCGCGTGCGCTCGCCTCGGGGTGCGGAAATTCCCGCGGCCGCACCAATACCAGCTCGTCGAGCCCCATGTTCTTGAGCGCGCGCGCGGCCGCTCCGATATTGCCCGGATGGGAGGTGGCCACCAGCACGATGCGAATTGAGCCTGACACGACCTGATATCCTAATGCCATATTCGCTTCCAAGCTCTGAAGTCACGCAGTCACGCAGTCATGCATCCTCTGCTCAATATCGCGGTGCGGGCCGCCCGCCGCGCCGGCGAGATCATTGTCCGCAGCCTGGTTCGGCTCGAGAGCCTCGAGGTTACATCCAAGGGTCGCAATGATTTCGTCAGCGAGATCGACCGCGCCGCGGAGCGCGAGATCATCGAAATTGTGCACAAGCACTACCCCGAGCACGCGATCCTGGCCGAGGAAAGCGGCCGCAGCGGCGAGAACGACACGGTCTGGATCATCGATCCGCTCGATGGCACCACCAACTTTCTGCATGGCTTTCCGGTATTCGCGGTCTCGATCGCGGTCGAACAGCGCGGCCGGCTCGAAGTTGCCGTGGTCTACGACCCAATGCGGCAGGAGGTGTTCACCGCCACCCGCGGCGCGGGCGCGCACCTCGAGAATCGTCGCATGCGCGTGAGCAAGCAGCGCACGCTCGAAGGCGCGCTGCTGGCCACCGGCTTTCCCTTCCGCCAGGAGGAGCCTTATGGCGACAACTACTATGCAATGCTTCGGGCCCTGGCGAATGTGGCCGCCGGCATCCGCCGTCCGGGCGCGGCGGCCCTGGATCTGGCTTATGTCGCGGCCGGTCGGGTCGATGGCTTCTGGGAGCTCGGCCTCAAACCCTGGGACACCGCGGCAGGCACGCTGCTGATCGTCGAGGCCGGCGGCCGGGTCGGCACGCTCGCAGGTCATGAATATCAACTTGGGGCAAACATCGTCGCCGGTGCGCCAAAAGTGTACGAGGCAATGATCGAAGCCCTGGCACCGCACCTGCCCGCGGCACTGCGAGACGTTTAGCAGATCTAAATTAACTCGAGGGTGTACAGTGGCATCAGGACGAGCTGCCGCGCAGGAACTTTCATGAGCAAGAAGGGACTCTTCGCCACCAAGCCGATCCACGACTATCAGCTGGAGGCCTCGAGCAAACACCTTGTTCGGGCATTGGGCGTGCCGGCCCTGATTGCCTTCGGCATCGGCGGCATCATCGGCACGGGCATCTTCGTCCTCACGGGCTTGGCTGCGGCGCAACACGCCGGCCCGGCGATCGTCATCTCGTTCATCATTGCCGGAATCGGCTGCATGTTCGCCGGCCTGTGCTACTCGGAATTTGCGGCGATGGTGCCGGTCTGCGGCAGCGCCTACGCCTACAGCTACGCCACCCTGGGCGAGATCATCGCCTGGTTCGTGGGCTGGAATCTCGTGCTCGAATACATGATGGCCTGCTCCACGGTCGCGGTCGGCTGGAGCCGCTACTTCGTTGCGTTCCTCGATGTGTTTCATGTTCACTTGCCGGAGGCACTGACCAGCGCACCGTTCGCTGCGGCAGAATCGGGCTTCGCGATCAGTGGCACCGGCGCCTTTCTCAATCTGCCCGCCATCCTGATCGTCGCCGCCGCCGCGGCGCTCTGTTACAAGGGCATCAAGGAATCGGCCTTCGTCAACACCATCATCGTGGCCATCAAAGTCAGCATCGTGATCGCCGTGATCGTGTTCGGCGCCTTCTATGTCAACCCGGCCAATTGGGTCCCCTACATTCCGCCGAATACCGGCACCTTCGGCCAATTCGGCTGGAGCGGTATCTTCCAGGCCGCGGCCATCATCTTCTTCGCCTACATCGGTTTCGACGGCGTCTCCACCGTCGCGCAGGAAGCCAAGAACCCGGCGCGCGGCATGCCGCTGGGCATGCTGGGAAGCCTCGGCATCTGCACGTTGCTGTACATCCTGATGTCGAGTGTCATGACAGGCCTGGTGCCGATTGCGCAACTCAACGATGCGGCTCCGGTCGTAGCCGCATTGCAGCCCCACCCACAACTGCAATGGCTGAAATTCTGGGTCATCGTCGGCGCACTGGCCGGCCTGACCTCGGTCATCATCACGATGATCATTCCGCAGTCGCGCATCTGGTTGACGATGTCGCAGGACGGCCTGCTGCCGAAAATCTTCGGCGCCGTGCACCCGCGCTTTCGCACGCCACATATCTCCACTGCGATCACCGGCGTGCTAGCGGCAACCTTCGCGGGCCTGCTGCCCATCGGCATCCTCGGCGAGCTGGTATCCATCGGCACGCTGGTGGCCTTCATCGTGGTGTGCATCGGTGTCATAGTCTTGCGCTATACGCGGCCGGACCTGCCGCGACCCTTCAAAGTGCGGGGCGTCTGGCTCGTCGGCGGCATGGGTGTCCTGTTCTGCAGCATGATGGCCTATTCATTGCCGAACGCGACCTGGGTGCGGCTGGTGGTCTGGAGCCTGGTGGGATTCGCGCTCTATTTCTTCTACGGCTACAGGCACAGTCGGCTGCGCCGCAACGAGGTCGTGGGTTCAGCGTCACAATCTTCCGGCGGCGAACCGCACTCGGCCTTCTCGCCCGACTAGCCTAGTCGCGCGATCTGGGCGCTCGTCGCACTCGGATGTTGATTAGCTCGACGGCCACCGCAAAGCCCATCGCAAAATACAGATAGCCTTTCGGCACCTCGAAGCCGAGGGCTTGCCCGATCAACGCCGAGCCGATCAGCACCAGAAACGCGAGCGCCAGCACCTTTACGGTCGGATGGCGCTCGATCAGCGCGGTCACGGGCCCCGACGCCCACATCATGATCAGGATCGACAGCACAATCGCCCCCGCCATGATCGCTACCTGGTCGGGCCGCGCAAGCCCTACCGCCGTGAACACCGAGTCGAGCGAGAACACCACGTCGATGAGTGCGATCTGGAACACGGTCGCCGCCAGGCCAGGTCGCTTACGGGCACTCGGCGGCGTCGCGGTGCTCTCGAGTGTCGCGTGGATCTCGGTCACGCTCTGCGAGAGCAGGATCAGGCCGCCGGCTCCCAGGACCAGATCGCGCAGCGAGAACACATGCCCCAGGGCTGCGAACAGCGGCGATTGCAGGTGCGTGAGCCAGAGGATCGAAAACAGCAATGCCAGGCGCGTCAGCATGGCGAGCGACAGTCCCAGCAGCCGCGCGGTGCGCTGGCGGGGGCGCGGCAGATGGCCGACCAGCAGCGACAATACCACGAGGTTATCGATGCCGAGCACGATCTCGAGCAGCGCCAGCGTGGTAAATGCCAGCGCACTATCGGTGTGCATCAGCGTCGAGGGCAGCAACGGCACAGCGGCGCGCGGCGCCGTCAGGGCATGCTGTCCACCGGACGTTTGACCGAGGATGGCAACAGGTGCTCGGCCTTGAGGCCGCAGTCCAGGGCCACGGCGCTGGATATGTAGATCGAGGAGTAGGTGCCGGCCACGATGCCGATGATCAGCGCCTCGGAAAACCCGCGCAGCACCGGCCCTCCCAGAACGTACAACGCGACTACAACGATTAACGTGACGACTTTAGTCATGATCGTACGTGACAGGGTCTGATTGATGGACTGATCGAGCACCACCACCGGCTGCAACCGGCGGCTGCCATGAAATCGCTCTCGAATCCGATCGAACACCACCACCGTGTCGTTGAGCGAGTAGCCGATCACCGCCAGCATCGCGGCGACCACGGTCAGATCAAATGGGGTCCGCGTCAGTGAAAACGTACCGAGCACCAGAATCGGATCGTGCAGCACCGCCAGGATGGCTCCCAACGACAGCCGCCAGGTGTGAAAGCGCAGCGCGATATAGCCGAAGATCAGCAGCAGCGTCGCCAGCAGAGCCTGCACGGCGCTGCGCTGCAGTTCGCCGCCGACCTGCGGTCCGATGACCTCCACCTGGCGTATTTCAGCGCCTGCATCGATGCCGCGCAGAATCTGTTCGATCTTCGTGCGCACCGCGTCGGTGGTTTCCTTGGTCGGCGGCAGTCGGATCGCGATGTCGCGCGAGGTGCCGAAGATCGTGACCTGTGGATCGGCATAGCCAGCACGCACCAGCGCGCTGCTGACGGCATCGCGGCTGGCCGCCGTCGGGAAGCTCGCCTGCACGGTCACGCCGCCGGTGAAATCGACCCCGAGGTTCAGTCCGCGCGTAAACAGCGATAGCAGCGAAATCAGGATCAGAACCGCCGATAGTCCGTACCACACCTTGCGGGTGGACATGAACGGGAAGTTCGTTGCGCGATGAAAAAATTCCACGGCGAGTCCCTCGTAGCCGCTTCAACCGATCGAGAGCCGGGCGACCTTACCGCGGCCCCCGTACATCAGCGAAATGAGCGCACGGCTGCCTAGAAGCGAAGTGAACATAGAAGTCGCAATGCCGAGCGTCAGCACGATCGCAAATCCGCGGATCGCGCCGGTGCCGATGACCCAAAGCGCCAAGCCCGCGATCAGTGCGGTCACGTTCGAGTCAGCGATGGCCGAGAACGCCTTGTCGAAGCCGGCGCGAATGGCCGCCTGCGGCGAGACCGCGTTGCGCAGCTCCTCGCGGATGCGCTCATAGATGAGCACATTGGCGTCGACCGCAATACCAACCGTCAGAATGATGCCGGCAATGCCGGGCAGCGACAGCGATGCGCGCAATAACGATAACAGTGCCGTCAGCAGGATCACGTTCGCCAGCAGCACGGCGTCGGCGACCAGACCGAAGGCGTGATAGTAGAGCGCCATGAACACGAACACCGCCAGCATGCCGAGCTCGAGTGCCCGGACGCCCTTGTCGATGTTCTCCTGACCCAGGCTCGGGCCGATGGCGCGTTCCTCGACCACGTCGACCGGAGCGGCCAGCGAGCCGGACCGCAGCAGCAAGGACAGATCGCGCGCCTCGCCTATCGTCAGGCCGGTAACCTGGAATTGCGGCCCGAACACGCCGCGAATGGTGGCCACATTGATCACGGTTGCCGTGGTGGTTTCGCGCTCGACCTTCTGCCCGTTGAGCTCGACTTGCCGCCGGCTTTTCTCGATGTAGACCACGGCCATCGGCTTACCGACATTCAGACGTGTGGTGCGCTGCATCGATTCAGCGCCGCGGGCATCGAGCTTGATCGAAACCGCCGGGCCTTCCTGGCTGGTCGTGGAGGTCGCCTGCGTGAGCTCATCGCCGGTGACGATGACGTCGCGTTTGAGCAGGATCGGCGAGCCGTCCTTGCGTTTGTAGAGCTTGGCACCGAGCGGCGCGTGACCACTCTGCTCGGCCTGGACCGGGCTGTCTTGGGTATCCACCAGCCGGAACTCGAGCGTTGCCACCTTGCCGAGCAGATCCTTGACCTCGGCCGAGTTCTGCACGCCGGGTAATTGAACGTTGATGCGATCGAGCCCCTGGCGCTGCACGATGGGCTCGGATACCCCGAGCTCGTTGACCCGATTCATGAGCGTGGTGCGGTTCTGCTCGAGCGCATAGTCCTCGCGCGCCTTGATCTGCACCGCAGTCAGCACCATCTCGACCGCCGGACCGCTGCCGCTGCCACTGCTCGCGGTGCGGAACGTCAGCGTGTTGTCGACTTTTTTGAGCGCCTCGATGACCGCACCGCTGTCGCTGCCGGGCGGCAAGGTCACCCGCAGCCCGTCGGTCATGGCGCTCGCGCCCGAGCTGAAGCTCGCGACATCTACGAACGGCAGCTTGGCCTCGTTGAGCGCACGTTGAAAGCTTTGCTCGTAGCTCTCGAGCAGCTGGCTCACGGCACCCGCCACGTCCACCTGATAGAGCAGGTAGAGACCGCCGCGCAGGTCCAATCCCAGCGGCATGGCCTTGAGCCCGAGCTGGCGCATCCAGGCCGGAGTGCGCGTGGCATTCGATAGGGCGGAGCGGTCCACGTCCGACACTGTCGCATCCACGGTGTCGCGTGCCTTGAGCTGCGCGGCCACATCGTTGAAGGCCAGGATCAATCGGCCGCTGTCGATGTAATCACGCTTGATCACG
>Ga0116217_10000281_pt1 | contig 57397 bp, 44 predicted proteins | sample Sb_taG_6_FD_89697 | JGI IMG/M metagenome (GOLD analysis project Ga0116217, IMG submission 89697) | Peat soil microbial communities from Weissenstadt, Germany - Sb_50d_4_PS metaG | ecosystem: Environmental > Terrestrial > Soil > Wetlands > Peat | place: Germany: Weissenstadt | collected 2010-09-21
AATGGACCCATCACCGCCGATGCGATCTACGCAAGAATCGAAAGAGAAGAAGACTTCGCCTTTTATCGCGGGAGGCTCAGAGGGATGTTTGTGCTAACCGCGCCCATGCGCGTGGTCGAAGCGCAGTTCGAGGCCCCGGCGCATCGCTTCACCGATCAGGAGTTGGCCGACCTCGCGCCGCCGCGCCCGCCCGAGCCTCCTCCCGACAAGGCCACGCGCGACCGTCTGCGCAAGCAACTGGAGTTCAACGATAAGCTGGTGAAATTTCTGACCGACGAAGGCGCCGTGGCGTGGCTGGAACCCGCGCCGCACGACGGCGGCACGATGACCGTGATGACCGGAGGCTCGCGCGATCCGAAGGCCGCGCCGGTGCTCCCGCGGGTCGCCGTGGATGTCGAGCACTACGGGCGCATCTTCCGCACGCTCGAGAAGAACATTCCGGTGACGCTGCGGATCAACATCGCGAACAAGTTTTACGACGACAATCCGGATTCGTTCAACATCGTCGCGGAAATCCCGGGCACGGACAAAGCCGATGAAGTGGTCATGCTCGGCGCGCACTTCGATTCCTGGGCGAGCGGCACAGGGGCGACGGACAACGCCGCCGGGTCCGCCGTGATCATGGAGGCGATGCGCATTCTGAAATCGTGCAACGCGAAGATGCGGCGCACCGTGCGTCTCGCTCTATGGACGGGCGAGGAAGAAGGGCTCCTCGGGTCGCGCGCCTACGTCATGGAACATCTCGCCGACCGAAATACGATGGACCTCAAGCCCGGCGACGCGAAGCTTTCGGCCTATTTCAACGTGGATAACGGCACTGGAAAAATTCGCGGAATTTATTTGCAGGACAACGAAGGTGTGCGGCCCATTTTTGAGAAGTGGATGGAGCCGTTCAAGGCCGAGGGAATGACCACGCTTTCGGCTCGGAGCGTCGGCGGCACCGATCACGTTTCATTCGATGAGGTCGGCCTGCCCGGCTTCCAATTCATTCAAGACCCGATCGAATACGAAACCCGCACTCACCACACGAACATGGATGTATACGAACGAATCCAGGCAGCGGACTTGAAGCAGATGGCCGCGATCGTTGCTTCGTTTGTCTACATGACGGCGAACGCGGATCAGCTTCTTCCACGCAAGCCTTTGGCGAAGCATTAGGATCTTTGTGGCGCAGGCTTCAGCCTGTGGGGTTTGGTACTTGCAAGGACGAACCCCCACAGGCTGATGCCTGCGCCACTTAAACCTACTTGTTGTTCTTGCTCAGGCGGCGGTAATACTCGGCAACCGATTCTTCGTAGCCTTGCGGCACGGTTTTCGTGTCGCCGCTGCGGACCTGGCCGGAATCTTTGTCGTCGAGCTGGCGGCGCAATTGCAGTTCCAGCTTGTCCACGTCGGCGAGCACCTGGGAATGGAGCTGCTCGACGAGCGCGGGGTTGCCGGGGAAGCGGCTCGGGTCGAGGCGTTCCATTTCTTGAATGAGTTCCTGAACTTGCTTGGCCGTTTCAGGGTCTTCGCGTACGGCCTGGCGAAGCTGATTCAAATCGCGCAGCGTGTCTTCATAGGCGCGCTGCGGGGGAACCGGAGAATTGTCGGGCTGAACCGGCGGCCCTCCGCGCGGTGTGTTGTTTCCAGTGTCCAGATTGCCGTACACCGTGCCGTAGGCTCCGCCGCCGTTGTTCGTGTTGCCGTAGGCTCCGCCGTTGTCGCCGCCGCCGATTCTTGCGCCGGGGCCGCCGTTGGGGCTCCAGGCGCCTTGATTGCTGCGGCCATACTGCTGGCTGCCATTCTGCCCCTGGCCACCCTGTTGCCCTTGTCCCTGCCCCTGTCCTTGCTGGCGTCCCTGGCCGTCGCGCGACAGACCGCCGAGCTGGTTGCGCAGCCGCTCCACGCGGTTCAGCGCCGTTTGAATCCCCTGCTGCGAATCGTTCCCTGGCTGCGGGGCTGCGCCCATGGCCTGCTGCGCGTCATGCACTTCTTTTTCGAGGCGCTGCATTCCGGCGGCGATTTCCGGCTCCATGCCATTCGCGTTGGGATCGATGCCGCGGCGCATCCAGTCCGCGCCGCGCTGAATGCGCGCGCGCAGATCGGACTGCTGCATGTCGCCGAGGGCTTCCCGCAGCTTGGTGGAAGCGCCGTTCTGATTGTTGGTGGCTAGTTCGCGCGCGGTGTCTTGCAGATTTTTTTCCAAGCCGCCCAAGTCGTTAGCGAGTTTCTCGCGGTCGTCGGCGAGCTTCCTGCGTTGCGCCGTTCCGGCCTGCGATCCCATGCCCTGCCCGAAGGATTGCTGAATGCGGCCGGCCTGGTCGCGCTCTTCCTGAGTGAGCCGGCTTGCCTCATCGGCGAGCGAATCAACCTTCGTCGCCGATTGCTGCTGGCGCATGCTGCCGAGCAGGTCGGTGGCTTCCTTTAAGCGGTCGGCGGCGCGGCGCGCTTCGGCTTCGCTTTGCTGCGGAGAGGTTGCGCGGCGCATGTCGTCGGTCGCCTGGCGCAGCCGGTCAAGCGATTGCTGTACGCGCGGGTCGCCTGACTTTCCTCCCGCTCCTGATTGTCCGGACGAGCCCGACTGGCCCGAGGAACCCGATGAGGAATTGCCCTGCGCGCCGCCCTGCTGCGAACCCGATTGCGAACCTGACCCGCTCTGGCCGTTGTTGCGCGCCATCTGCTCCATCTGGCGCTGCAGCTCTTCGGCCTGGCGGCGCAGCATTTCCTGCTGCCAGCGCTGCTCGGAGCTTTGCTGGTTGTTGCGCTGCTGCTGGGCCAACTCTTCCTGGCGGCGCGCGAGCTGATCGAGTTTTTGCAGCGCTTCGTCGATTTCTTTTTGCTGCTGGCTGGCCGAACCGCCCGCGGTCTGCGCCGTTTCGTACTGATTCTTTTCGGTGTCCAGTTCCAGATCGAACAGGCTCGCGAGGTCGCGCCCGGCGCCGCCGCCCGCTCCTCCTCCTCCGCCGGAGCTGCCGAACGCCACTTGAATCTGGCGGAAGGTGGCCTCGGCGCGCAGCAGGTTCTGGAGCGCTTTCTGTTCGCTCGGCAATGCGTCCTTCCACTTCTGTTGCTGCAGTTGATCCGCGGCGGGACCCATGGCAGCGGCAGCCGCGTTCATATCCTTCACGAAACTGTTGAACTCTTCGTTTTCCTGCGACAATTCGCGGCTCTGCATGCGTCCGGCGAGAGACCTTGCCTGCTCGCCCAGCTTGGCTTGCACGCCGGAGAGGAATTTGGCGGCGTCGGCCGCTTCCTGCTGCGTTGCTTTCTTGTCCCCCTGATGCTTCCAGGTTTCGGCGATGATTTCTTTTTCGCGCTGGGAGATGTCGTTCTGCTCGCCCATGCCGCCGCCCCCGCCACCACCTCCACCGCCCGCTGCTTGGGACTGCGAGTATTCGCGCTCGAAAGGATCGGCCTGGATGAAGGAAATGTCGGTGCGCGATTCGGTGTGCGGGTCTTTGGCTATCGCGTAGAGGCTCACGACGTCGCCCGGCACAGCCTTGAAATCTTCCAGGGAAAGCGTGGTGGATCCGTCGGCCTGCTTCGCGCCCTTCTGCTTGAGCAAGTCGATCGTCTGTTCGGGCCCGCCATTCACCGAATAGTGCAGCGTCATTTCGGAGACGCCGAATTCGTCGTCGGCCTTCACGGCGACGGTAACTTCCTCGATGGGGCTGGCGCGGTAGTCGTGGCCGGGGCGCGCGATAATCACGTTCGGCGGCTCCGCCTTGCGCGCCTCGATGAAGAAATCGTTGGAGAGGCGCACGGGTTGCCCCTGATCGAGGGCGGCGACGTGGTACACGCCGTCCTTTTCCATGTGGACCGTGCCCTTGTACACATTTCCTTCGCCGGCCGTGAGGCGAATCTGCTGCTCGTCATCGAGCACCACGATGCCGTCGCGCATGGGCTTGTCGGTTTCTACTTCGAGATCGGCTTCCGTGCCTTCGACGGCGCGCAAATCGCCGCCGCGCTCCTCGGTCACGTTTTGCAGGTGTGTCCATGAGGGGTAGTGGTACGTCACGCGGACGTTTTTCACGTTCGGCAGGTCGAGCACGCGGATATTGAAGTGTTTCGAGTCCAGCGGCCCCGCTTCGACGTAATACTCAACGCTTTCCGGCAGCCCTCCGAAAATGAATTGAAAGCCCGAGCCTCCGGCCTGCGGTTTCATGGGCACCTGATCCCATTTGGATGCGCTCTGATAGCGCGCATACAGGCGCACATTCTGCGTTTGCAGGCCGATGAGCTGCGCCGTCACCATCAGATCGGAATTACGCCGGACGGAAATGTCGCCGGGGACAACTTGAATGTCATAAAAGGGAGCCGTCCCGCTGTGCGGCGTCGCCGCCCACAACAACGCGGCTCCTTCGCCCAAATAGCCCGGCCCGGCCAGGATCAGCCACACCAGCACGCACAGCGACGCGGCGCCGACTCCAAGAAACGTCGCCAGTTTCTTGTCAGGAACCAAGGATTTGGGCTCGGCGGCGCGCGCCACGTTCAGCGTATCGAGGGCCAGCAGGTCGAGAAACGGCTCGCGCTTTTCGACGTCGCGTTCGGCAAAAGTCACGAGGCGCTGCTTGAATTCGGGGAACATCTCCTCGGCCTGACGGGCGGCGCGGCGCCGGTTGAGCGCAACGAGAGGCAGCGCAATTCCGAACGTGACCGCCAGAACCAGCGCAAACAGCAGCGCTACACGCGCGCTGGTGATGCTCCAGCGGGAGAACGCCAAGGCATTGGTGATCAGAACGAGGACAACTGTCGCGGCCAGGGCAACCGAGGTGAGAATCGCGGCCCCGCGAAACATCGCGCCGAGGCGCAGCCGTCTCTCCAATTTTTGGATATAGGAGTTGAGCTGGTCCCTGAAGCTCATAAGTCCTCCTGCTGCTGGGCGCCTAGGTATCGGTCCGCAAGCAGGGATTCGGCGATGGCCGCGGCAAATACTAGAAGCATAATATACCACCATAAACGGTAAGGCTGGGTCTGTTCCTGAGCGGAACCTCCGGCCGCAGCCTGAGCGGCTCCCGTACCCGAGTTTCCGCGCCAGAGCGCCAAGACATCGTCCGGAATGACCTCGAGGTTGGATTCCCGGCGATCCGGATTAACGCCGATCACGTCGTGGCGGCCGTTCGCGAGTTGGAGCTCGTAAAATCCGGCGCTCGCCAGTTGGAAGGTTTGCGCGGATGTCGAATCTTTCAGCGAGAGAGGCCGGTGGCCTGCGGGATCGATCACCTGGACGCCGACCGATTGTTCCTTGGAGCTGCGAAGCTCGAGGTAGGAATCCACCACGCGGGCGCCGCTGCGGCGCTCGGTGCCGGACAGATACAAAGCGGTTTGCTCGACAAAGGGCACGAAAACCGGATGGAGCGGGAAATCATTGGTGAGATTGTCGAGGCCGGAGGCAAACAGCAAGACATTGCCTTCGCCGATTTTCTTTTCCAGCAGCAAGGGCGTCCCGTCGGTCAGGTGAGCGATCACGCGCGCGTCGCCCGGATCGACTCGGACGGCAAAATAAAATTTCACTCCGGACCAGTGGTCGGCTTTTTCCACGGATGGGTGCGAGGGATCGGCGTCTGCCACGTTCAAATAGCGTTCGCTCGTTCGGGAATAGTCGTGCGAGTCTAGAATGTTGCCGCCAAAGACGGGAACGCGCGTCGTGTGCGCCGCCGAGGTTCCCTCCGCGATCCACACGCTGCCACCGCCCTGGACGTATCTCAGGAGCGCGCTTTCAAACGGCGCTGCGACCGAGATCAAGTCTGAAAGGACGACGAACGCGAATTTCGAGAGCGGCTGATTCGCCGCCTCGCCGGCGCTGACCATGTCGAGCGTAAAGGCGGACTCCGCGGCCGAGCCGAGAGCCGAGCGAAAATAGAGCGGCGAACGCGAGTCACCTGCATCGGAAACGAAGAGCGCGCGTCGCGGATCGGAGCGCTCGACGGCGAAAAGGCTTACATCGTCCGCCGGAAAAGTATCCGCCGAATCGATTCGCACTTCGCAGCGCGTAAAGCCGTAGGGCACATCGAGCGATTGGAATTCCGCGGTGGCGCGGCCATTCGCGGGCACCGCCACAGTCTTCGTGGCGGCGGTCTTTCCGTTCACCACGAGCGAAACCGTGCGCGTGGCCGCCGGAGTGCCGAATCCCGCGACGACGGCTTGCACACGCGCTTTCTTCGGATCCCAGACTTGTCCCGGCGCGTTGACGCTTTCCACCGTCCAATTGGGCGCGGCTTCCTTGGCCACCGGGTGCAGTACGAGCGAAACGTTGGCGGGCAGCGCCAGTTCCGAAAAACTTCCGGGCATCGCGGATTTTTGCATGTCGCTGAAAAAGTGCAGCTCGATGGGCGTGTGCACGGAATCCGCAAGCGAGCGCACGGCGCGGGCAAGTTCCCCGTAACTGGCGCGCGAATCGCCCGGCTGAATATTGTCGACGGCGGCGCGCAGCGCCCCCGCATCGAGCGACGGCTGCGTCAGAACTTGAATCTGCGAACCGAGTGACATCACTTGCGCCTTGTCCGAGGGCCTTCGCGAAGAAAGGACGGAGAGCGCCTCGCGGCGCGCGTCGGCCAGGCGCGTTCCGGCGCGCATGCTGAACGAATTGTCGATCACCAGCAGCAGAAGTTTTTCGCTGTTCATGTTCGCGGCCGTGCGGTTGATGAACGGATTCGCAAACGCCAATATGAGCAGCAGGAACAGCAGAGTGCGAAGCGACAGCAAAAGTAAATAGCGCAGTCGCCGATGTTTGATCGAGCTCTGCGTGCGCCGCTCGAAGAACATCAGCGAGCTGAACGGCCGCGGGATAGTGGTGTGGCGCCGCAACAAGTGGACGTAGAACGGCAAAGCCACCGCGGCGATGCCCGCCAGAAACCAGGGAGCGAGGAGGCCCATCTAGTTCCTCCTCTGGCGAATCGAGAGATATTCGCGGAGGGCGTCGTCAAGCGGCCGGTCGGTCACGAGTAAGTGGTAATCCATCCCGGCGCCGCGCGCCTTGTCCCGCAGTGCCTCGACGTGCGCATCAAATTTCTTGCGATATTCATCGCGCACGTATTCCGGCGTGATTTCGATCCGGTCCTGCGTTTCGAGATCGATCAGCGTCGAGGGCTCGCCGATCTCCGGCCGGATTTCCTTGGGATCGAGGACATGAAACAGCACGACTTCGTTGCCGTGGAAGCGCAGCGGCTCGATCGTCCTCACGATGTGTTCCGGCGAATCGTAAAAATCGGAAATGAAGATGACGATTCCGCGGCGGCGCAGGAACTGCTGAAAATGATTCAGCGGCTTTGCGAAATCGGTGCGGGCATGAGGCTCCGCCTGTTCGAGGCCGCTCAGGAGGCGATGCAGCTGCCCTTGCCGCGTGGACGGCCGGATGTAGGTGCGAATTTCATCGTCAAAGACGATCAGGCCCGCCGCGTCGCGCTGATTCTGAATCGCGAGATAGAACAGCGACGCCGCCGTGAAGCGCGCGTAGTCCATCTTGCTCACCGAATGAGAAGAAAACTTCATCGAGTTGCTGGCGTCGAGCAGCACGGTGAGGATGCTGTTGGTTTCGCCGCGGTAGCGTTTGAGGTAGGCGCGTTCCGTGCGGGCAAAGACGTTCCAATCCACGTGCCGCAGGTCGTCGCCCGGCGAGTAGGCGCGGTATTCGGCGAATTCCTGGCTGAAGCCGAAATCCGGCGAACGATGCAGGCCGTTGACGAATCCATCCACGACAGTCTTCGCCACCAAATCCAAACCGGAAATTCCGGCGAGCACCGCGGGATCGAGGAAGCGTTGCAGCATCGAGAAATTATCTCCTGGCCATCATCGCCAATGACGACCAAATACTCCAAATAGGATGAAGACTGCGCCAGTGATGTATGAGATTAGCTTGCCTACATGCGTGGGAATTGGCTCCCTACCCATGTGAGACCTGAATTCTTTTCCTGTGTAGCCCACATACAAAATGCCTAGCCCAGCTGCCAGACACAGCACATTCTGCCATCCTGATCCATCGAGAACGCGCGACATCGTTCGCACTGCGAATTCCATCACGACTGTAAACCCCTCATAGCCAAGAGTAGCTGTGCTACTTAAGCCTTCGACGGCGGCGGCATGTGCTGGAGCAATTGCCGCAAAATTTCATCCGAATCGATGCGGTCCGATTCGGCATGAAAATTCAATAGGATGCGGTGGCGCAGCACCGGGATTGCTAGCGCGAGAATGTCTTCGTACGCGACGTGGTAGCGGCGATGCGCCAGCGCCCGCGCCTTGGAGGCCAGGACGATGAACTGCGCGGCGCGCACGCTGCCTCCGTAGTTGACGTACTTCTTGATGAAGTCCGGCGCGGCGCCGCTGTTGTGCCGCGTCGCGCGGACCAGATTGACGACGTACTGAGCGAGCGACTCTCCAATCGGCACCATGCGCACGAGTTGCTGGAAATCGAGAATCTCCTCGGCCGTAGTCACGGCCGTCACTTGCGGCACGTGCGTCGTGGTGGTCAAGTCCACCACTTTGATTTCGTCGGCAGCGCTCAAATAATCGAGAATGGTGTTGAAGAGGAAGCGGTCAAGCTGCGCTTCGGGCAAGGGATACGTGCCTTCGAGCTCGATCGGATTTTGCGTCGCCAGCACGAAAAACGGTGAAGGCAGTTTGTAATGATTGCCGCGCACCGTGACCGAGAGTTCCTGCATCGCTTCGAGCATCGCCGATTGCGTTTTCGGCGGCGTGCGGTTGATTTCATCGGCCAGCACGATGTTGGCGAAGATCGGTCCGGGCACGAAGGTCCACCGCCGGTGCCCGGTTGTGGGGTCTTCCTCGATGATGTCCGTCCCGGTAATGTCCGAGGGCATCAGGTCGGGCGTGAACTGGATGCGTTTGAAGGCCAAGCCCAGCGTCTGCGCAATCGTGCGGACCATCAGCGTCTTCGCCGTGCCCGGCAAGCCGGTGATCAGGCAATGGCCGCCGACGAAGAGCGAGATGAGGATCTGGTCGAGCACTTCCTCTTGCCCGACGATCACCTGGCGGACCTGGCCGAGAATGTTGTCGCGCACGGTCTGAAAGCGTTCAATGCGCTTTTTCAGTTCCGCGGAATCCGGGTCGAGCTGTGCGATAGAGGCCATTTTTTATTTCCCTTCGTTGGAATCCTTCAGTTGCAAGAGCAATTTCTGCGCCGGACGGTAGTCGGGCGCGACTTCGAGCGACGCGAGGACGTGGTCCTCGGCCTTGTCCTTCTGTCCCGCGGCGAAATACGCGCGGGCCACATTAAATTGCGCGGACGCCTTGTCGATCGGGCCCATGGCGATCACGGCATTGTATTCGCGAATTGCCCCGGGAAAATTATTTTGCGCAAACCACAAATCTCCCAGATGGCGGTGCAGCTCCTCGTCCACGGGATAGATGTAGTTGAGGCGGTCGAGCGTCGCGGCCGCGTCGGCGGGTTTTCCTTGTTCCTCCTCGAGCGAGGCGAGTTGTTTCAAAGCCGGAGGATTGTGCCCGCCGATTTTTTCGTACGCCGTAAGAATTGCGACGGCTGCCGGCTTGTCGTTTTTCGCGAGATCGGCCTCGGCCATGAATTCATACGGGTTCGCGGGATAGATATAGTCCGGGTACAATCGCCGCACTTCCTCGCCTTCCTTGAGAACCTCGTCGTAGTTCTTGTTCTTGGCCTGCCCCGCGAGATCCTTCAGCTTCGTGCGCCACTGATCGAAATTCGCCACCGTTTTGCCCACGTCCTTGTCCAGCCAATCGAGAAATTGCTTGTCGAATTCCTCGGGCGCCATCCCCAGGTCCGCGCGGATCACGTCCGGCGTGGTCTTGTGGTCGGCGTAGGAGTGCACCATATCCAGCAGCTTGTCCGCGCCCCAGCGTTCCTTGATGTAATCGCAGATCCGGCCTGCCTGATAGTAGGACACGATCACCTGATTTGGATATTCCGGGCGAATAAATCCGCGGTCGAGCTCCGCGACGGGCAGAAGTTTTTTCTCGCGGATGGCAACGAGAACGTCCGGCGTGATGCGGTCGCCCCATTCGGGCGAAGCTTCCGTCTCCTCGTGGACCGCGAGCCCCTCCGTAAACCAGCGGGGCACGCGAAAATTCGTCGCCGTGAGGATGTACACGTGGCTCATCTCATGCCACAGCGTGCTCGCCCAGTGAAATTCACCCGGCGGGCGTCCCGATGGGCTGTCCATGGCGATGACTAGACCGAACGTAACGCCAAGCGCACCGAGCCCCGGCATTCCCATGGTGCGCACGGCGAAATCCTCGTGATCCGGATAAACTTCTACCTGCACCGGACCAGGCAGAGTCATTTTGTATTTCTTGTCGTAGGTGGCGATGATCCGCTTCATCTCCGCTTCAAAGTAAGGATGCAGCAGATCCGCTTCTTTCTTGTTGAGCCTGAGGATTGTGTCTCCCTCTTTGAAAGTGACGAAATTCTTGTAGCTGTCGAGCAGGCGCAGGCTGTTGACTGTCTCTTCGTTGCGAAAACTGTTCTCGTAGCACATTTCGAGCTGCTTGCGCGGCTCCTCCTCCTGCCCGAGCCTCATCAGGTTGATGCCGAGCTGCGAGCGGGCCGACCAGAGCCGCGGGTCCGCTTCAATCGCCTTGCGGTAATAGGCGATCCCGTCTACGTAGCGCCGGTTCAGAACCAGATGATACGCAACGAGCGCGTAGCCTTCGCCGTAAGCGGGGTTGACCTGGCGGATTTTTTCCAGCCACGCATCGGGCGAGCGGTCGGCGAGCGCTTCAATCGCCGCATGGATTGCCATCGCGTCAAGCGCCTCGGGGGAAATCTTCAGCGCAGCGTCCGCTTCCTCGAAGGCTTTTGCTTCGTCGGAGTCCTCGAGCAGCAGGTTGGCCATCAGCTCGTGCGCTTCGTAAAGCTTCGGATCGAGCTCGATCGCCTTTTTCGTATATTCAATCGCCTTGCTGTCGAAACCGTCCGCGCTGACGAGCGCGAGTCCGTAATAGGCCTGCGCGTTCTTGGGATCCCGCTGCAGCGCTTCGCCAAAAAGATTGTCGGCCTCCGTGTTGTTGAACCGTTCGTGCATCAGTCGGCCCCAGCGCACGCGAATCATCGCGTTCGCGGGCGATTGTTCCGTGGCGATGCGAAACTGGTTGTTCGCCTCCTGATACATTTCCATGCCCCAGAAGCCTTCAGCGCGAAGCAAGGGATCGCGCGCGGTGGTCAGCGATTCGTAGCATTTTTGCGCTTCGGCGTGATGGCCGTGCTTGCGCAACGCGTGGCATTCATCCGGTGTCGCGCCCCACACGAGGCTCGCGCTGGCAAGACACGCCGCGCACACGGCGACGCGCGAAAAAATCCGCGCGGCGCGATGCGTGGCGTGCCCGTTCATTTGTCGAGGTCCACCTGCACGCGCGCAAGTTCCAGCAGCGCGTCGGAAAGCTGCTTCTTGTAGTCTTCCGCGGACATGGCGGCCTTCTGGTATTTCAGCAGATCGATCTTGCGCTCGAGCTCTTCCTTCTTATCGAGCAACGCGCGCTTGGCCGGATCGTTCGCGGCTTTTTGCGCGGCGCCCAGGCGCAAGAGAATAAAATTTGCGGCCAACAGCCCTTCTCCGTTTTCCGTCGAAGCGGCGCGAACGGCTTCTTTCTTGCCGGTATCTTCGAAGACCGCGTGTTCGGTCGCCAGTCGCTTTTGCGATTCGTAGAATGCAGCGGTCTTGCGATCGGCATAGATGAAAGCCTCAAGCGCGCTGATGGCTTCATTCTTGTCCGTGTCGGCGGAGCCGTCGCGCAGCGCGTCCACCCAATAGCGCGCGAATACGGTGGCGTTTTTCTCCGTGCCGGTTTTCGTCGCGGCGATCACGATGCGCCCCGCTTTTTGCAGCGCGCCGATCGAGCCGCCGCTCGCGCTCGTCGTGTTCACGATCAATTGCCGCTTGGCGGGAATGCGGTCGCACAAAATGGCCAGGTCTTCGCCGGAAATGTCCGGCCCGGGCAGATTGAATTTATACACTTCGCCGTCGTAGGAGCCGTGGCCGATCAGGATCAGCGTAAATTCATCTTCGGGCTTGGCCTCGCGCGCAATCTGGCCGAGCGTGTCGGTCAGATGCGCCTTCGTCGCGTCGCTTCCGGTGAATGTGTAGACGTGCGCATCGCTTGCCGCGGCTTTGAATAATTTGTCGAGATCTTTCGCGAGCGCGGTGAACCGCTGCTCGTAATCGGGCTCGCCTCCGAGACCGGAAACGGTGACATAGTAGGGCGCCGCCTGCGCCGCCCGCGCGCCAAACCCCGCGGTCGCAGCGCAAAGCACCAGGGCTTGCGTGGCCCTTCGCCATGATTTCTTCCTAGTCCACATTCTTTGGCACCATCAGATCAAATCTCAAAGACTCGCAAAAACTGGTGGAACAGGCTTCAAGCCTGTGGGGGTTTGGTCCTTCCAGGGACACCCCCCACAGGCTGAAGCCTGTTCCACAAATTCCTCAAACCACGCCCCACTTCCGCCGCAGCAGCCATTCCGCGGAAGGCAAAAGCAGCAAGAGCAAAAAAACGATTGGCATGTTCCAGAGCTCTTTCGTGTCGCGCACCGTGATGCCCGCTTCGGAGTACGAAATTTCGCCGGGCAGCTTGGAAACATCCTGCGGCGTCCAATAGCGCCCGCCGGTCTCGGCGGAAAGTTTTTCGAGCAAGCCGCGATTCTGCTCGGTATGGAAATTTTCGGCGACGCCGTCCATGCGCGCAAACGTCAGAACGTCACGACCGAGTTCATCCTTATCGCGCGTCGCAATCACCTCGGTGAGATACGATCCCGCTTGGTCCGCGGTCCACTCCGCGTGAAATGTGCCTGGCGCGTTCGGGTCGGGCGTCATTTCGATTTGCGCCGCCGAGCCTCCCGGCCCCAGGATGTGCGCTTCGACATGCGCATCCGCCGCGGGCAAATAATTTTTGTCGCGCACGTCCGCGGAAAATTGCACGCGCCCGTCGTCTAGCAGCATTTGGCTTGGAACCGAAGCAACGATGTGTCCCGGCGTATCCATCACCAGCCAGCGCAGCAACTGCTGCCAGAATTCCTCATGCGTCTGATCCTCGAGCGGCTGGCTCATCTGCCAGCGCCACGTGCCGCCCGTGGCCAGGACGGCGGTGCGCCCGCGGCCATAATTTTCCGTGATCAGCATCGGCATTTTCCGCCCCGCGGCAGTCATTTCCGCCAGCACCACCGCGCCGGGTTTCGGCGTGCCCGCTTCCTGATAGTCCATCAAATAGGGAAGCTTTTTCCAGCGCTCCACATTCGCCGCCGGATCCTCGACGAGCCGCGTGATGATGTTGTCCGCTCCCGCCGAGGTCAGCGAGGCTGTCGCAGGATCGCGATGGAATGTACCTTTTTTGTTGGGCAGAGTAACCGGCAGAAGATCGGCGAGACTCGATGCCGCCCAGCCTCCGTCGCCGAGCGATGCGCGGCCTCCGAGAAAAAGCAGTCCTCCCCCGCGGCGATCCACAAATTGCTGGATCAATTCTTTCTGCGCCGCCGTGAAGTAGTTCGCTTCCACCGAGCCGATGATGATCGCCTGGTAGGGAAACAAATCCTCGGCGCGCGACGGGAAACCTTCGGCGAGTTCCTTGGGATCTTCGATCCCCTGGCGATAAATTTTATTTTCGCTCGTCCGCAGCATGGAAACGATAGTGAGCAGCCGGTCATCCTGCTCCGCGCGGCGGATGAATTTATATTCCCAGCGCGGCTCGCCCTCGACGTACAGGACGCGGCGCTTGGCCGATTCGACGTTGACGAGCCGCGCGACGGAATTGTTGTCGCGATTTTCCTCGCCCGGAAGAGGATCGATGGAAAACTGGAGTGTCTTCGCTCCCGCATCCCCCGGATTAAATAAGAGCGTCTCGTTCTGCGTCGCGCCGTCGACGGCGAGCGTGATCTGCCGCCCCGCGAGAACCTTGCCGCCGTCGCGAACCGTCAGCATCGCCTTCTGCCCCGCGTAGCCGCGCTGGTGAAGCGTCACCTTGGCCGCCAAGCGCGAATCCGCGAGAGCGCGCGGCGCGACCACGGCGTCGTTGATCTCCACGTCGTGAGCCACTTGTTCGAGGCCGAAGCCGACGGTGTGCACCGGAATCCTCCGGCTGCGAAACGTGGAAATCGTGTCGAGATCGATCCCGCCGGAATTGTCCGCGCCGTCGCTGAGCAGCACCACCGCGCCGATCGGCAAATCGGCCGCTTCACCGGCCAGTTGCTTGAGGCCGTCGCCGATCCGCGTCGCGGAGGAAGGCGGCGAAGTTTTCAGGTCGTCCAGCTTCGGAACGCGCGAGATTTGCCGGTCGAGCCGGTAAATGCGAATCTGAAATTTCTTTTGCAGTTGGTCGAGCACGCCGCCTTCGAGCGCCTTGATGGCCTGCGCTTCCCGCGTCGCGCCGGTGTCCGCGATCGACATGCTCCGCGAATCGTCCACCAGCACGGCGATAATATTTTGCTGCGGCCTGAGCTCGGCCACCAGCACGGCCGGCTGCCACAGCAAGAGCAACACGAGCGCCGCCAGCGCAAATTGCAGCAGCCAGATGACGCCCGCCCTCCAATTTTTGACTTGCGTGGACGCTTCCGGCAGTTTCGAACGAATCAGCCAGCCCAGCCCCGCGCCCGCCGCCAACAGGAAAAGTACGAAGACCCACCACGGCCAGGCGCCCAGCAGCACCAGGCTGCCCTTCGAAAACACCGCGCGCGGATATTTGAATAGAAACTCGAACATGTCAGTTTCTTAGGATGCAATTTCTCATGGCCGCGAACTTTCCACGGCAACAAGTGGCGCAGGCTTCAGCCTGTGGGGTTTGGACCTTGCAAGGACGAACCCCCGCAGGCTGAAGCCTGCGCCACTGGTGCCTGTAAGAAATAAAAGCTAGATTCGCGGCCCGAAGTTCGCCGTTAGTGCGTCATTCCGTACATCGCGTAATTGATCCCCAAACGAAACGCCAGCGACGCGAACTTCTCCGGATAGCGAGGATCATCGGCCCATTCCCAGGCGTCCCCCAGGTGCATGTTGTGGCAGATGGCGACCATCACGCGGCCCCGGTCGTCCTTGATGGCGCGCCATTCCGGGACGTAGCCGTCCTTCTCATACGTCCGGCCCGTCCAGACGTACTGCTCGCCCGGAATCTGGAAACGGTCGGTCAAATCGTACAGGACGTGGAAAATTTCGTCTTTGTCGTTCAGGTCTTCGATGGGGCGGTCCGGGAAAATCATGAGCATGCCGTTCATGAAGTGTTCCCAGTCGGTCGCGCCGTGGAAATCGTCCACCATCAGGAAGCCGCCCTTCAGCAGGTACTCGCGCAGCCGCTTGGCCTCCGGCTCGGTGAACGTCCACGTCTGCACTTGCACGGCATACACCCACGGAAAATTTTCGATGCTCGAGGGCCCGTCGCTGTCGAGGTCCACCACCTGCTCGACCGGCCGCGCGTTGATGCGCGTGAGCCGCTTCATCGCAATCAGGAATTGCCGGTCGGCCTTGGGGTAGTCCCGCGACCACGTAGCGTAGCGTCCGTACCCGAATCCGCCGCCTCCGCCCCCCGCCATGGAGTAGCGCAGCCGTGACCACGAGTATTCATATTTTCCGGAACCTAGATCTTCGGAGCCCCGAAACGCTTCGCGGGCGCCGTACTCGTCGTACGATTGCTGCCCGCCGCGCTGCATGGCCAGCAGACCCGTGCTCACGCCCGCCAGAAGGAATAGCGCCGAAATCGGTGCGAGGAGCCTCATAGAGGTAGCTCCTAAATAGACGGTCCGTCAGCCGCCGCAGTTTCACCGGCAGCCAGGGCCGATAGCCTGATTCTGGCATGCTACAGCCAATGGTAGTAGCCACGCAAGGTGGGGGAACCGGCATCTGGTCCGTTTCCGAATCGGCGATCACTCGCTCGCAAGTGGAGCGTTCTGGGGCGCTACTTCAATCCTGGAGCGATACGAGTCTGTAGGAGACGGACAAATTCCGCGAGATCGGTCGCGCTTACATCCGAAACGGCCCAGAACTGGAAACCGCCGCGCGACCAGTGCATCATGTTGTAGCCCTGCCGCGGCTCAAGGGTTTGAGTGGAGTTCGACCCTGCCGCGCCGGGCCATACGAAAACGTTAATGAAATGCTTTCGTCGCTGGTAGACCAGCGCGGCGACTTGGCGGCCTTCGAGATAATCGAGACGCCCGCCAACAAGAGGGAAATCGTCGCTCGCCAGGTCTTCGACCGGAGGCGAGAAATCGAGCTTGCCGTCAAACCACGGTTTCACCGTGTGCTGGTCCGTCGAGGCGACATCCATCAGGTGGCTGGCTTCGAGCGACCGCACGTGGCTGGTGAGAACTTCCGCCGCAAGTCGCTGGTCACTCGTGGGTCCGCGCAGGCCGGGGAGAAATTGCCAGGCCGTGACGGCGCACAAAGCGAGGACAGCAAACGCGCCGGCCCAACGTAAGAGTAGAAGCGGGCGCGAGAATTGAAGAGGGTGCCAGCCGCTCGCACGTTCGCGAGCTTCTGTGGGAGCGGAAACGCGCAGTGATGATTGAATACGTTCCCGCAGTCCTTCCGGTGCTGTATACGCCAGCGCACCACGCTGCAGCGCGCCACGCAACGCCTGGAGTCTCTCGAGTTCCCGAGCGCATTCCCCACAGGTCTGCAGGTGCGTTTCCATCTCGATGGTGCGCGACAGATCGAGTTCGCCATCGAGGTAGCCGGGAACAAAGCGTTGTGTCAGCTTGCAGCTCACTTCAAAACTCCTTGACGACTAAGACTCCTTGCCAAGAGCGGCGCCCAGGGACTCGCGCAAACGCATCCGCGCTCGCGCCAGGCGGGACATCACCGTGCCAATGGAAACGGACGCGACATCGGCAATCTCCTTGTAGGACATTCCTTCCATCTCGCGCAGCACCAGAACTTCGCGGAAGATTCCCGGCAGCTCGTCGAGCGCGCGATGCAGCGTTTCCTTGTCGGCGCTCGCGAGCACCTGAAGTTCAGGGTCGGCGCCGCCGGACGATTCACTGCTGTGAATCTCCTCGTCAAATTCCACGGCGGAATCGGGCGGCCGATTCTGGTGCAGCCACGTGTAGCACGTATTCCGCACGATCGTGAGCAGCCACGCCCGCATGTTTCCGCCCTTGTAGCCATCGAAAAATCGAAATGCGCGCAAGAAGGCTTCCTGCGTCACGTCCTGCGCGTCGTGCTCGTTCCGCGTCAGCCAGCGCGCGAAGTTGTACGCCGCGTCCAGATGTGGCAGGACGGCTTGCTCGAAGCGTTCGCGCGTTGCTGTGTCTTGCACTCCCGTGCGTCTCGCGTTCTTTAATCATCCACAAGTAAGACTGCCGCCACCGCTTTTTTATTCCCGGCCATGAAATCGGCCCTTCGCGGGGAATAACCGCCGCCTGCGGAAGTCTTACATCCCGAAGGCCGCGTGCGGCAAGCATTCTACAGCCCGCGCCCGCCGAAGGAGAAATAACAACATGGCTGACTTTATTCGCGACAACATCAACAAGGATGGTATTGACCGCCGGGGATTTCTGCAGTGCATGGCCTGGGCCGGCACCGGAGTGCTCTACTCCCTTCACGGCGGCGTTCTAAAATCGTTGCCCTTGATGCAGGGCGCTGCAAGCGGCATGGATATGGCAAAGATGAAGGGCGCGGATTTCAGCTTCATCCAGATCAGCGACTCCCACATCGGATTCAGCAAGGAAGCCAATCCCGACGTCACCGCGACACTCCAGATCGCAGTCGATCGCATCAACAGTGCGGCCGCGCCCCCGGATTTTCTATTGCACACGGGCGATATCTCGCAACTGTCCAAGCCGTCCGAGTTCGACACGGCCGAGCAAGTCCTCAAGGGCGCCAAAGCGGGACGCATTTTCTACGTGCCCGGCGAGCACGACATGCTCACCGACGATGGCCAGCAATACCTGGATCGCTTCGGCAAAGATACGAAAGGAAAGGGCTGGTACAGCTTTGACCACAAGGGCGCGCACTTCATTGGCCTCGTCAACGTGGTGGACCTCAAAGCGGGAGGCCTCGGCTCTCTAGGCTCCGACCAACTCAAGTGGCTCCAGGATGATGTGAGGGACCTAAAAAGCAGCACGCCGGTGATCGTGTTCGCGCACATCCCGCTCTGGGCGGTTTATCCCGAATGGGGCTGGGGCACCGACGACAGCGAACAGGCGCTCGGATACTTGAAGCGTTTCGGCTCGGTCTCCGTCTTGAACGGGCATATCCATCAGATCATGCAAAAGGTGGAAGGCAACGTCACGTTCCATACGGCTCTCTCCACAGCGTTCCCTCAACCGGCACCGGGCACGGCGCCATCGCCGGGCCCCATGAAAGTGCCCGCGGATCAATTGCGCAGCGTGCTGGGCATCTCGCATGTGAATTACGTGCAAGGCAAGCACTCGCTCGCAATCGTAGATTCAACACTGGCATGATCCAGTGAATTTCCAGATTTCAAGGAAAATCTAAAAGGAGAAGAAAAGATGAAAAGAATCAAGTGGATATTCGGATTGGCGGCAACGGTGGTAGCAGCCTTTGCCTTGACGACTGGAACCAGGCCGAGCTTGGCTATGAGCCCTGGTGACATACCCGCAAGTGCCGCCACAGTCAAGATCGACAACTTCAGCTTTGGTCCGGCAACCATCACCATTCCTGCCGGGAGCACAGTTACATGGACAAACAGCGACGATGTTCCCCATGTCGTCACCAGCGATGACAACAAGATGTTCAAATCGAAGGCACTCGATACGGATGACCGTTTCTCGTTTACCTTCACAAAACCGGGCACGTACAACTACTACTGCGCGATTCATCCGAAGATGGTCGCCAAAATCGTGGTGCAGTGATGCGTGGAGACCAGAATGAATCCGTTTGACTTGAAGTCGGTGCTCCTCGCCAAACACGCGCAGCACGTGGCGCTGGTCCACTTTCCGATCGCACTGATTTTTGTCAGTGCCGCGTTCGATCTGATATCGCTGCGCAAGCAGAATCTCGCTCTGCTTCGCGCAGCGTATTACACGGTGATCGCGGCGGCCATCGCCGCCGTTCCCACTGTCGCAACCGGCATCCTGGCTTGGCAACTGCAATTCGAGGGCAAAGCCCCGCGGGGAAATCTCAAGCTGCACATGTTCCTGGCGCTCTCTTCGAGCGTACTCATTTGGCTCGTCTGTTGGCTGCACATCAAGGAACAACACAAACCACTGGTCAATTCACCAGCGTTCCGTTTGGCTGTCGAAGTCGTGGCGGTTGCTCTAACCCTCCTGACCGGGCACGTCGGCGGATTCGTCAGCGGGGTGAACGGTCCGCTGTAAGCGGGCGAAGGTTCACGATACTCGTTTGCTCTCCTCATCTTTTCCAAAGGGCAATTTTTCCCTCCTTAGAGAAAAAAATACCCTAATTACTTGAGTGACCTAAAGATAATCCTGTAGAGCCCTTCATTTTCAGTCTACGAAATAGGACGAAGGTTTGGCCTCGTTTTTGCCTGAAAAGACTGCCTCCCTCGACCCCTGTCGTCCCCGTGGCCTCCGCTCGCGGGCCTTGCAAAGCGAAAGCGGGCGCGAAACGTCGTGCTTGCGCGCCTCGTCACCGAGGATCGGCGAACGAGCCGTTTGCCAGAGCTTCGCCTGCGTGTGCCTGCTAAGGGGGATGAATCGGGATGAATGCGTCGATTCTGGTTGTATTCGCTGATCCGGAGAAACGCGAAAATTGGAAGCAACTTCTGGAGCATCAAGGCTATCAAATCGTTGCGATAGCGACCGGGGCGCGGGTCCCAGATTTATGCGCGCATCTTCGGCCGGATCTCGTTCTGATCGAAGCCGGCTTGCCGGATGTGCCGGGCCTGGAAATTTGCCGCCGGCTGAAAGAGGATCCGCGCAACAAGCTCACGCCGGTTATTTTGATCGAGGGATTCTCCGGCGATTCTAGCCGTTCCACTTTGCGGGGCTGTGGGGCGGATGATGTATGGGAAGCGCGCCCGACGCGCTGGGAGGCACTTACGAGGATTCAATCGTTGCTACAGCTCAAAACCTACATCGACGAACAGGCCGAAGCGGTGGTCCTTTCGCTAGCTCGAACGATCGAAGCGCGTGACAGCTATACGCGTGGCCACAGCGAAAGACTCGCGACCTCGGCCGTGAAATTAGGACTCAACGTCGGCCTGTCCAACGATCAGGTCGAAGCGCTTCGCGTCGCCGGGATCGTTCACGACGTCGGCAAAGTGGCTGTCCCCGATTCAGTCCTGTTGAAGGCGGGGCCGCTCACCCCTCAGGAAACCGCGATCATGCGGCGGCATCCCGTCGAAGGCGAGCGTATCTGTTCACCGTTGAAATCGTTTCGCCGCGTGCTTCCCATCATTCGACACCACCACGAGCGCCTGGACGGAAGCGGCTATCCCGACGGCCTCCGCGGAGACGCCATTCCGCTCCCTGCTCGCATCCTTCAGGTCGTGGATATCTACGACGCGCTGACCACCGACCGGCCTTACCGCGAAGCATTCACCGCCAGCCAGGCGCTGGCCACTCTTTACAACGAAGCCGAGCGTGGATGGCTCGATATCGAGCTGGTCCGAGTTTTTGCGCCTGTTGCCGCCGCGCCCAAATCCACACAAAGCAGTGAAGTCCCGGGGGAAATGAAAAAATTGCGGCACACTGTTTGAGAATCTTTTTCCGGGTCGTTCCTGCTGTCCAAACTCATCCTCCGGCAATCGCTCCGATGATAAGGAATGGCTCCGCACCCGATGCGACTTCCTTGGGCAAAGGAGCGTCCGGCGCTTCGTGGGACCAATCTTCCGTGCAGACGAAGAATCGTAAAAACGGCCGGCGCTCGTGCGTGACGTGGTCGCGGATCGTGCCGCGCAGCACCGGATAAGAGTTTTCGAGTGCGTCAAGGATCGAGCGCTGCGTCGCCGGGCCGTTGACTTCGATCGTCACCTCGCCGCTCACACGCGCAAGCGTTCGCAGGTGCTGCGGCAATACCACTCGGATCATGGCAGCGTCTGAACTTCGACGGACAGCACTGCCGGAAGATCGCGCACGATCGGCGCCCAGTTATTTCCGGCATCCGCCGAAGCATAGACCTGGCCGCCGGTCGTGCCAAAATACACTCCGCAAGAGTCGAGCGAGTCGACGGCCATCGCATCGCGCAACACATTGACGTAGCAGTCGCTTTGCGGCAGGCCTTTGGCCAGCGGCTCCCACTCGTTTCCGCCCGTGCGGCTGCGATACACGCGCAATTTTCCGTCCAGCGGAAAATGCTCCGAGTCGCTCTTGATCGGGACGACGTAGACGGTCTCCGGCTCGTGCGCGTGCACGTCAATCACGAAGCCGAAGTCGGTCGGCAAATCGCCGCTGATCTCTCGCCAATTGTCTCCGGCGTCGTCGCTTCGCATCACGTCCCAGTGCTTCTGCATGAACAGCGTGTTCGGGCGCGACCGGTGCTGCGCGATGCGGTGAACGCAGTGCCCTACTTCGGCAGTCGGGTCCGGAATGTGTTGAGACCTTAGCCCGCGATTGATCGGCTTCCAGGTTTCTCCTCCGTCGTCGGTACGAAACGCGCCCGCGGCCGAGATGGCGATGAATATTCGTTTCGGATTGCTGGGATCGAGAAGGATGGTGTGCAGGCACATCCCGCCGGCTCCCGGCTGCCAGCGCGGCCCGGTATCGTTGCCGCGAAGTCCAGGCAACTCCTTCCACGTTTGGCCGCCATCGGTCGAGCGGAACAAAGCAGCATCCTCAATCCCGGCGTAGACCGTGTTGGGTTCAGTCAGTGACGGTTCGAGATGCCAGACTCGCTTGAACTCCCAGGGATGTTGCGTTCCGTCATACCACTGGTGCGTGGTCAGCGGCTTGCCGCTCTGCTCCGATGCGTCGTAGACAAACTTATTGCTCTCGCCCACCGGCCTTACAACTTGCTCGGGCGGTTCATTCGCAGCCGATCCCGGCTGATGCCACGTCTTGCCGCCGTCGTCGGACCGCTGAATGATTTGCCCAAACCAGCCCGAACTTTGCGACGCATAAAGCCGGTCCGGATCGGCAGGCGACCCCTTGAGATGATAAATCTCCCAGCCGGCAAAGTGCGGGCCGCCGACGTCCCATTTTTCCCGCTTGCCGTCCGAAGACAAAATAAATGCGCCCTTCCGTGTGCCCACGAGTACGCGTACGTTGCTCATTTCTCCGGCTCCTTCCTGAAAATCCCGCTATTATGGACCAAATGTTTTCAATAGGCACCGAACAATTTGCTCCCAATCCGAGTCAAGCTAACGTCGCCAGGGAACGAGGGCACGCAGCCGATCATCGCGCAAGTAAAGCCCTCCCCAGACGATCACTCCGACATAAACCGGAAACAACACTTCGCCGAAGAGCGAATTTCCAGTGGGCAGTTGGATCGCAATCGCTCCACCTAGATAGCCTGTCAGCAGAATCGCGCCGAGAATAGAGGTGCGGGGAAGCACGTAAAGGAGAATGCACACGAGCTCGATGATACCGAGCGGAACAGCGAGACGTATGGGAAACCCGAGCTTCGCAAATCCCTCCACGACCGGCGCCGGCTTCATAAGATGTATGACAGCGTCGAAGAGCAGAAATGCAGTGACGAGACCGCTGAAGATGCGCCCGGTCCACAATGATTTTTTCGTGACAGAGCCGGGTTGAGTCGCTGATTGAATTGATGGTTGAGCAGCTGATTCCATAAATTGCATTTCTCCTTTAGTGCAAACCCAATCGGTTGAACCCCGGGAACGCCAATCTCCCGATTGGCGGTCTAGGAGACGCCATTCAGGAGAATGGCGTTCCCGGGCGACTTCACGCTAGGCAGCCCGCTCCGCAGCCTGCGTGCAGTTGATCATCCACGGCGTGCCGAATCGGTCGACCAGCATCCCGAACCGCGTGGCCCAGAAGGTCTGCTGGAGTGGCATCCTCACCTTCCCGCCTTCCTCCAACGCGTGAAACAGGCGCTCTGCCTCCGCCGGGTCATTGATCATAAGCGACACGGAGAAGCCTTTCGGCGCTTCAAACCGGTCAAGGGGAGCGTCGCTACCCATCAGCATCGCGTCACCCACAGTCAGGCACGCGTGCATGATCTTATTACGCCATTCCGCCGGCACGTGTTGTTCTGCTGGCGTCCCCGCGTGGGGAATCATTGCTTTAATCGTGCCGCCGAGGCATTTCTCATAGAACTTGAACGCTTCCTCGCAATTGCCTTTGAACAGCAGGTACGCATTCAGTTGCATCGCGGTCTCCCTTTTCAAAATTTTTGATTCAGCCTTTCGGTCTTTCACCAGATTGTCGAACGGCAAACTTCAAAATCGACAGCCTCACTGCGATTGTTTCTTCGATTTCGCGAGCTCTTTCCCCATTTCCTTTGCGCGGTCGATCGCCTCGCTCGGAGCGAAATCCTCCATCTCGAAAAACTGGCGAATCTCGATCTCGCCTTCCTGGCCCTCGCCGTGGGGATTGGGGACGCGCTTGGCCCATTCAATCGCCTCTTCCTTCGATTTCACCTTAATGATCCAGTAGCCCGCGATCAGCTCTTTGGTCTCGGCGAACGGCCCGTCGATCACCGTTATTTTCTTGCCCGAGAACTTGATGCGCGCGCCCTTCGAGCTGGCCTGAAGTCCCGAGAGATCGACCAGCACGCCGGCTTTCATCAGCTCTTCGTTGTACTTTCCCATGGCGGTGAGCAGCTCCTCGCTCGGCATCTTCCCCGCCTCGGAATCCTTATTCGCTTTGACGATCATCATGAATCGCATTGTCCTGTCTCCTTTTTTAAGTAGGACGCTTCACGCCTGCTCGTAAGCCTGCTGCAGGCGTCGAATGTCAATTTTGTCCATCTTCATCAGTGCCTGCATGACCCGGCTTGTTTTTTCTCGATCGGGGTCGCTCATCAGCTTGGGGAGCGCGGTCGGAACGATTTGCCAGGAAACGCCAAACTTGTCCTGCAGCCAGCCGCACTGTTGTTTCGTTCCGCCCTGGGAAAGCTTCTCCCACAGGTCATCGACTTCTTCCTGCGTCTCGCAATTCACGACGAACGAAATGGCCGGAGAGAATTTGAATTGTGGGCCGCCGTTCAACGCGATGAAATCCTGCCCATCAATCTGAAACGTCGCGATCATGACCGTTCCTTTCGGTCCCGGCCCGTGGTCACCGTAACGGTTGACCTTTCCAACCTTCGAGTTCTTGAAAATGGAGACATAAAAATTGGCCGCCTCCTCCGCCTTCCCATCGAACCACAAGAACGGTGTGATTTTTTGCATTTCGCCATCTCCTTGCGCTCAGCCTGCAAAAAGTTCATAGCCGGCTGAACTCGCTTTCTACTATTAAGTCGAACGACGAATCGTGAAATCGACACGCTAATCTGACTAATCCGCCGGCAAGCCCGGAATTTCCATCACGGGCCGGATTTCCACGGTTCCCCAGCGTCCTGCCGGGATCTGCCCGGCGATTCCGATCGCCTCGTCAAGATCCTTAGCGTCGATCAGGAAATACCCCCCGAGCTGTTCCCGCGTCTCTGCGAACGGCCCGTCGGTCACCAGCCGTTTATTGTCGCGCATGCGGACGCTGGTCGCCGTGGAGGTCGGGTGGAGCGGCCCCGCGCCCAGATACTGCCCGCTCTTGCTGAGCTGGACGGCAAACCGCGCGGAATCCTCATAGCATAGCGACCGCTCGGTCTCGCTCAGTCCGTTCTCATCCAGATAAATCAGCAGCATGTATTTCATTTCCGTACCCTCCGCCTAACGAGTGAGAAACACTCCCCTACGATCGAGTGGAACGCGTCGCCTTCGATGAATTCTGCTTCACTCTGAACTTCACAATTCTTTCGATTAGGCCGTAGGGGATCGGATGATCAAGTGGAAATTGCAGGTTGCCCTTCTCCCCTGCATAGGCGGAAGCCGCCTTCACTAGCTTTGCATCGCCCCTCACCGGTGGGTATAACCCGATGTGGTTCTTGAAGGCGGCAAAGTACACCAAGATGCGGTTCAGCCTGAACGCTGGAATCTTGTAGCTGATGGTCTCCTGCGCGCCGGGTGCAGCGTTCTTGATCGTCAACCGTATCTTTTCGAGAATCGCCCGGACTTCAGGCGAAAACGATGCAATGTACTCGTCGATGTTCCTGGGCGTAGCCCGGTCGGTTGGCATGATCCCTCCTGTGCGGTCTTGGACACCGGCGCGGAAATGTCCCGAGCGTCCTGAATCCAATCCCCTACTTGTAAGTCGAACGGCGCAGGGCCAGATCGACATCCATGCCAAAAAATACATACAATCGGGCATGCCTGCAAACGCCGCCACGGCCGTGGAGGAAGTCTACCGCTCGGATTGGGGCCGGATTGTCGCCACGTTGATTCGGCTCTTTGGCGACTTCGACTTGGCGGAAGAGTGTGCACAGGAAGCTTTTGCCGCCGCCGCGGACCAGTGGCGGGTTTTCGGCGTCCCCGACATCCCGCGCGCGTGGATCATTCAGACGGCCCGACATAAAGCCATTGACCGCATTCGCCGCAAGGGGGTATATGCGGAAAAGCTCGACTCCTACGCCGTTTCCGGAATGGTCCGCGCCGCCGAGGAGCCGTATTACGACAACGACGAAATCTCCGACGACCGTCTTCGTCTGATCTTCACCTGTTGCCACCCCGCCCTCGCCCCGGAAGTTCAGGTGCCGCTAACCCTCCGCACCTTGTGCGGCCTCGAAACGGACGAAATTGCGCGGGCGTTTCTCGTCTCCCCGACGACGATGGCCCAGCGGCTGGTGCGCGCCAAGCACAAGATTCGTGACGCCGGAATCCCATATATCGTCCCCGGAACGAATGACCTCACCGCACGGCTCGAGGCTGTCCTGACCGTAATTTACCTGGTTTTCAATGAAGGCTACGTGGCGACTCGAGGTACGTCGCTCGTCAGGACCGATCTCTGCGCCGAAGCCATTCGTCTAAGCCGGCTGATCATCACGTTAATGGAGCCGCAACCCCCGGCCGAAGCGAAAGCGCTCCTCGCCCTCATGCTCCTTCACGACGCGCGGCGCGATGCGCGCCTCGATGGAGAGGGAGAAATTGTTGTGCTCGAGGAACAGGACCGCAGCCGCTGGAATCACAAACAGATCGCCGAGGGCTTGCTTCTGGTCAAGGGCGCGACGCGCGGCACGCCGGGCCCATTCGCCGTGCAGGCTGCGATTGCCGCGGTGCATTGCAAGGCTGCTCACCCCGCGGACACGGACTGGGCCGAGATCATCCGCCTCTACGATCAACTGGAGCGCGTGCACCCCTCGCCCATCGTGTCCCTGAACCGCGCCGTGGCCGTCGCCATGGCGGAAGGCCCTCGCGCAGGGCTTGCGATGATCGATGCACTCGCCGCCGCGAACGATCTCAACGACTATCACCTGCTGCACGCCGCGCGCGCCGATCTGCAGCGCCGACTCGGTTCGCTCGACGATGCGGCGAAGAGCTACGTCCGAGCACTCGCCCTCGTCACCAACGATAGCGAGCGCCGATTCCTCGAGCGCCGATTGCGCGAAGTTCAGCCTCCGCCGAAGGCCTAGTCGCCTTACACCTAAGCGAAAAGTAAGTTGAGGATGGCCTCCGCCGTCATGATTTCATTCATCCGCCCGTAACAATCACGGCCTAACCTTCCAAAAGGGTCGTCCCACCCTTCGGAAATGCGCGAACTAGACAAAACCCTGCTCCAACAACTTTCTGGCGAACTCGTCTCTCTCTGCAACGACATGGTCCAGCTCGAGTCGTCTCTCCTGAAGCGTTCTCTCACTCTTCACGAAGCGAATCGCCCCAGCGCCAGAAATCTCGCTCACTACCTGGCGCTCCGCAGGCACGATGTCCGCAAGTTGCAATCGCAGCTCGCGAGTCTGGGCCTCTCCTCGCTGGGGCGCACCGAGGGCCACGTCTTCGATGCTTTTCAAACGGTTCACCATGTCCTTTCCCAATTGCTCAGCTCTGAAGCTTTACTCCCGCTCCCGGCCGAGACGGCCATTGGCATGGTGGAAGGGGCCGAGCTGCTTGAAAAGCATACCGAGGCGCTCCTGGGTCCTCCCCCACCGGGCCGCACAGTGCGCATCATGGTAACGATGGCCACCGAGGCCGCCACGGACTACGATCTCGTTCGCGAGCTCGTCCAGAGCGGCATGGACTGCATGCGCATCAATTGCGCGCACGACAATCCCGGGCTTTGGCTCGGCATGATCCAAAACCTGCAACGCGCGCGCCAGGAGACCGGACGCGAATGCCGCATTCTGATGGATATCCCCGGCCCCAAGCTCCGCACAGGACCCATCGAGCCGGGCGCTGCGGTCGTCAAGTGCCGCCCCGAGCGAGATGACTTTGGCCGCATTGCCGCTCCCGCTCGCGTCTGGCTCACCTCCAATGAAAATCCCGAACCTGCCCCCGCTATTGCTGCCGCGACTTTGCCGCTGCCATCCTCCTTTCTCAAAAGGCTTCGCGCGGGCGCGACGCTCCGCCTTCGCGACGCGCGCAAGGCGCAACGCTCCCTGCGCATCACCCACGTAGATCCTCGCGGCGCCTGGGCCGAAACCCGCCAAACGATATACTTCGTGCCCGGCCTGGAGCTCCAGCAAGCGCCGCGCAAGGCCTCGCGTGCGAACCTTCGCATCGTTCTTGCCAAGGCACGTATCGGCAAGCTTCCCCATCGCCCTCAAACACTTTTGCTCAAACAAGGCGACACGCTCGTGCTCACTCGCGCAAACACACTGGGCAGGCCCGCGCTTTATGACAAATCCGGCGGGCTGCTCGAACAGGCTCAAATCTCCGTTTCGCTTCCCCAGATCCTGGACCACGCCAAGGTTGGCGATCCCGTATGGTTCGACGACGGCAAAATCGGCGGGGTGATTCGCGCCGTCAACGAAGACTCAGTGTCGGTTGAAATCGCCCAGGCACGCCCGGGAGGCGAAAAGCTCGGCGCTGAAAAAGGAATCAACCTTCCCGAGACGCAGATCGACATCCCCGCGCTCACGGACGAGGACAGCGCCGCGCTGCCTTTCATCGTCGAACACGCGGACCTCGTCGGCTGTTCTTTCGTGCGCACGGAAACCCACGTCCGCCAGCTCCTCGATCGCATCGAACAGCTAGGCGGCCAGCGTCTTGGACTTGTCCTGAAGATCGAGACGCGCAAGGCCTTCGAGAATTTACCCAACCTGATTCTCGCGGCCATGCGCACCGAGTCCCTCGGAATCATGATCGCCCGCGGCGATCTTGCCGTGGAATGCGGCTACCAGCGCCTCGCCGAAATTCAGGAAGAAATCCTGTGGATCTGCGAAGCCGCGCACGTTCCCGTCATCTGGGCCACGCAAGTTCTCGAGAGTCTCGCCAAAAAAGGGATTCCGTCCCGTTCGGAAATCACGGACGCTGCCATGGGTGAGCGCGCCGAGTGTGTCATGCTCAACAAGGGCCCCTACGCCGTGATGGCCGTGCGCGTCCTCTCTGACATTCTCCGGCGCATGCAGGCGCACCAGGAAAAAAAGCGCTCGATGTTGCGGCAGCTCCGCCTCGCCGCGTCGTTCTCCAACGACTAGCTTGCGTTCCTCGCAAGCGCGATCAATGGGCCCTCTTTTGAACGAAGCTGCCGGCATTTAGAATCGGCTGCTTGACCGTTTCCGCAAAGGTCCGCAACCTGTCCGGACCCGCTGAAAAAATTCGTGAGCGCCGGGCTCACCTCCAAATTAGTTCGTCGAGTTTCTCAGCGATGTCCGGGGCGGACTGGTCCCAGTAGTGCTGGTGCGCGCCGGCGCCGATGCACATTTCTTCGCGCAGGCCGGCAGGGTCCTTGGCGACGTAGGTTTCTCCCTTCCCCGGCCCGCCTGAGGCCTCCCGGTTGTACCACTCATCGAGCCACAGCGAGCGGCCCACGTAGTCGCCGCTGCGGTAGGCGTTCAACCAGCGTTCCACCCCGAGGTCGCGCGGATCCGGTCGCAACTCTGGATTAATTTCTAGCTTCCCGTTGCCGTCACTTTTTAGCGGCGCGAGGCTGTTGTCCGGAAGCTCGCGAGCCCATTCATAAAGGTAAGGAAAGAAACGGTTCAAAAGCTGTCGCAACGGGTTTCCCATGGTGAAGAGCCGTATCGGAGTCGTTCGCTCCGCTCTTCGCGCGTCAATGTACTGTAAGAGATCCACAGAGATCAGCGCGCCTAGGCTATGCGCGACGATGACCACGCGGTCATAGCCCTCGCCGTGGACGTATTGGAGCAGCGATACGTAGCGCTCCATGATCCGCGCCCGTGGCGTCGCGGCTTTTGGCGCCGCGCGCAGATAATTGTCCACGTCCAGGACGATTCCAAGAATAGACGAGCCGGACTTTACGAACGACGCGAGGACGGCAAGTGATCCGGTCACGCCCCCGATGTAGGTAAGAATCGCCGCCGTTAGGTTGATCAACCCTTCGGAAAAATTTGCCAGTGATTCCGGTGACAGTTTCGGATCGAGCCGCGCGATCCCGTCGAGAACGCCAGGCCATTCCAGCAAAGCCAGGATCGCCGGCACGATGAACGCCGCGCCCCACATGATCAACGCGCTGATTTTTGAGGCGTCCGCGCCCCGCGACACCCATTTGCCCATGTGTTCGGAGGATTTGTTGTCGGAGCGGCGCGGCGGATAGATTTCCGCCCAAATCGATGGGATTACCCAAAAGGCAAGCAGCAGCAAGCCGTAGATAAACAATCCCAAGATGATTGGAAATGCAGGCGTTGCGCCCCAGACGAGAACGCCTTTGAAATATTCGTTGGGTGACGTGTGTTGGACCTCCGACACCTCTTCGACGTACTGACCCGCGTCGTTCCTGTCCAGAAAAATCAGGCTCAAAAGAAAATCGGCCGCCCGACCGTGGGGATACAGGGGCAGGGGGTCTACGAGCTCCCCGGATTCATCGCCGAATAGCGCGTTCGCGATGGATTTGGCGTTTTTTTCCTGCCCGGCAGCCTTAACAAAGAGGGCGCTAAAAAGAGAAAGGGTTACGATAAGCAACGCCATCGTGGGGAGTGCCAGAGCAAGCCGGCTCGTCCGTACAGCGGCCCTGGCCCGCGCGCATCGATTGTGGTTCTCGCCATTCTCCTCTCCCAACCGGATCCTACGCCAGGCCCACGATCCGAAGCCGAAAGCCAGAAATGCAAAAAAGAAGAGGAGAAACCATGAAATACGCAGGCCGGCAAGAACGATTTGCATGACCCAAAGGGCGATTTGTTCGACAGGCAAACCGGGATGGCACAAAAACAATCCCAGGAATAGCCCAATCCAAATCGCCCAAAGCGCGAGGGCCGTCTCGCCCGCGCCTTCCCGGACTTCATCATAGGATTTTACGGAAAGCAGAAGGATCACGGAGCCGAGCAGCAGTCCTTCAATCGAAAGCAGCTTTCGCGCCAAATCAACTGAGAGACAATAAACGCGATCGCCGAGTTCCCCGAACACGACCACAAAGAGCAGTGGAAGCGCTATGTAGGTCCACGGATATTTTGTCGCGGGCAGCTTTCGTTCGATGACGATGAAAACCATGAGTCCTATCAACCCTGAGCCCACGATTGCTCCAATGCGCATCCAGCCATCCAGGATCAAATGGGGAAGAGCGCCCATCAGCGAGATCAGAAGCAGCACATCGAGAATGGGTATCGGAAGCGCGAGCATGCGCACTGCCCAGCCGTGCGTCCAATCGAGCGCCCTCCAAACCCAGTCATTTCGATTTTCGTGAGCTGTGCTGATTGACAGACGGCTGAGGCTCGCCACATGAAAGATCAATTGGTAGAGGGCCTGGAAAAATGCGAGCACGGATTGGCTTGGCCGGGACAGATCGGCCCAGTACATTTCGTAAAAGTGGACGGCCATTGTATGATTGGCGCCGTTGTCGTCCGTCCAAGTGCGAGTTCCGTCCAGGCGAGTGGTTACATACGTCGTCGCATCGCGTTGGTCCTTGGGCTTGTTGCCGTTCGTGCCCCGGTAGGCTTCTAAAAGAAGACGCATGAAGTCGTTGGCGACCTTGTCAGGTGGTTCTCCGTCTCTCGGTTGTCGTTGTCCTTTCACCCTTTCCCGGAGGCGCCGAAAAGCTTTCTTCAACAGGTCCCCTTGCGGCTGGTTCGTCTGCTCTTCACTGGCAGCGGTTGAAGGCGCCTCCGTCACATCCAGCCCCGTGTGTTTCGCATCGGCCTCCTTCTCCGCGTCCTCAGCTCGCCAGGAGCGCGTCAGGTAGACCGTCCTTTCCCTAAAACGGTCGAGGATCCGATCGATGAGGCCTTGGGAAGTTGGCGGATGCAGACGAGGAACCTCGAGAGGCCTTAGAGGGATATGAATTGTATCCTCATCAAAAGGCCCGTACTTTGTGTGGATTTGCTCTGGCGAAACACCGGCTGCCAGATCGCAGACGGCTCGCGCTGAGGCTCCCGGCGCGTGATAGGCGACGCCGTGAACCGCAATGACAGCAACTCGCTCACTCATTGTTTTGGCCGACGTGCAGATGAGTTCACCATGTTTCTCCCAGCGGTGAATTCAACAAGCGACGGGCATTTTGGCGTGTGGCAGCCTGGATTCCGTCGCAGGTGACGGACTTTTACTTGGGAATATATTTGGCTAGTTCCTTTCCAATTTCTATGAAACCGAATCCAACCCCGAAATATGTGCGACGTTTTTCGACATTGAGGTCCCATCCGTAACTAAACTGTATTTTGTCATCAAAGAGTGAACCAATGAGCCCCGCCCCGACCTGAACATTCGTCCCATTGGTGTTCACAAACTGGGTTGTAGCCAGATTGAAACTTGGATCATTGAAATTCATAAAGGTGACGTTTATGCCTGCACCCGGTCCTAGGCCCCGGACGAATTTAGCCCAGGAAGAATCGCCGCGGTGGAAATACGCAATTCCAAATGTCATTCCTGGAGAAGGGGCAAAGTTAACGCGGTTCAAAGGTGCAGTACTCGAACCCGTTGGCGGAGTAGCCTCCGCATCGGTCACACCAAGCCGTCGAACAAAAAGAAAGGAGGGCGACAACTGAATTTTGGCGCCGAACTTCTTGATTGCAATTTCGAAAACGACAGGGATCCCCCCACTACTACTGTTCGAAGGAAGCGATTCGACAGTTACGGTCAGACGATCCCCGTCTTTTGCTTGGTTCTCAGTCAAAGAGATGCTTCCCGATGCGAGGAGTTTCTTGAGCTCCTCAATCGCGCCTTCTCGTTGCGTTTGCGCGAAGACCTGAAGGGCCTTCTCATATTCTGCTTGCCAAAAGTCATCTGGCCTCTTATCGTCAGAGTTTCCGTACTTTTCCTGCATCGTCGCCATGATTCCCCGCCTGATATCGCCGAAATCCTCGTAAACCAGTTTGGTCCTTTCGAGCAAAACCTCAAGCGCCTCTAATTTAGATTGGTCCGTACTCTTAGGATCAACAGCGACCTGAATATTCTGTTTATACTGTTGAGCAATCTGCACCATCGAATCTCTGTCTATCCAAAAGATCTTCACGCCAAGCTTCTCGACGATCTCCAGGTTCTCAGGCTGAACCAAAAAATCGGAGATCGCCTGTATCTCAGGCTGATAGAGGCGGAGCCTTGCCTGAAGGACCTGAAGGTCACTGTTGCTGAGATTTTTCGCGATGACTGTATCCGCGATCGATTTTGTGATCTTCTTGGAGTAATCATCGGCAAAATCGATGTCTTTGTGACTAGTCTTCCAGTCGGTGAAGGTTATAAGCCCTGTTGTTGCTTTCGAGGGATCCACATAAACAGTATGGATAATATCGCCGACAGTATAAGCCATGTTAAGAACCATGGCTTGGACATTGGCCGCAGATTGAAAGGCCGCCCCTGATTGGGCCGCCATCGTTGCTTTATCTTTTCCGACTTCTGAGTAGCCATTCACAACAACGTCTTTGCTCGAGCTGCCAGAGCTGAGTTTTGCAGTGATATAAAGTTTGTTCAGTGCGAGATCTTCGCCCATTTGATTGGGTTCCGGGACAATTATTATCGAACTTTCATAATCCGCTTCGAGTTGGAGAGCCTTCCTTGGTAGTGGTTGGACGGGCTCATAGAGGCTTCGTCGTTTCCCAGTTTTTGGGTCTTCAAAAACTCGGATAAAAGTTGCTGGATCCAGTGAATCCATCGACTTGGTTGCTGGTTTTTCGGAATCTGCAAGTCCTGATGTGACACGCAAGGGCAAGGAAATAGTTGCGGCGGAACTCGCTCCCAAAGGTACAACAAAGTGCGGCTGTCGCGGCAGACTGTAGGAAATAGGCTCAGCTATAAGTTTCCGCGGCTCGAGCCTTGGAGGACGGTCTTCATCCGTGCTGACGGATTTTGAAGGAGCGATGATCTTAAGTGGTACAGCTTCCGGTGCGCTCGCCGAGCCCACGATGCGCAGCGGCGGGGCACCGATCATAATCGAGAAGCGCTGGACGGCAATTTGCGGAGGCTCAGACGAGTCCGACACGGTCAACTCGAAGGTGAAGGGTTGCTTTGCGGCGGCCGTGGGTGTGCCATCTATTTTTCCATCGGATGAAACCGCCAAACCTGGCGGTAGCTGGCCGCCGGAAACCCGCCAGCTCAAAGGCGCCAAGCCGCCCTCCGATTTGATCTGTGCGGAATAGAGTGTGCCAACCTGCCCTTCGGACAAAGAAAGCGCGTCCTGGGCGCGTGCCGGCGCCGCCGCGAAAAGGACGAACAAGACAAAAGCTAGATACCAAGCAGGAGAGAGCTGGGAGGCCCGCTGTCGCATGGTTTGACTCCTTGATTCGTCAAATTGTTACAATCTTAATTTCTGCACCTTTTAAATACCCTGTAAGTGATCCTCTTTTCGGTAATTTATACCCTGAATATATTGGCCACAAGAATAATGGCCGCACCGTATAACAGGTCAGACAGCTTGTCAAAGTATTTTTTGATAATGCTACGCTGAGGTACTTACACTAGCGGATAAATACAACACTCGGAAAGGGACTCCTCGTGCGGCTACTGCTGCCAGCCGCCGCCGAGGGCTTTGTAGATTTGCACGAGGGCGAGGAGTTCGTTGAGGCGGGCTTGCGCGAGGCCGAGTTCCGCGGACAGGTAGTTCGTTTCGTTCGTGAGGACTTCCAGATAATTCGTGGTCCCGGCCTGATAACGCTGGCCGGAAAGCTGCGCTGCGTCTTCCGCAGCGCGCGCCAGCAACTCCTGCTGCGCGAGGAATTCCTGGTTTTGCTGGTAGGCGATGAGCGCGTCGGAGACGTCGCGAAACGCGCCTTGAATGGTCTGCTGATAGATCAGCACGGCTTCCTGCTGCTGCGCTTCGGCCAAACGAACGTTGGAGCGAAGCGCTCCGCCCTCAAAAATCGGCTGCGTGATCGTTCCCGCGAATGTCCACAACCCGGCAGATCCGCTGAACAGGCCGGTGAGCGACGAACTCAGGAATCCAGGCTGCGCGGTCAGCGAAATGTCGGGAAAATAGGCGGCCCTGGCGACACCAATCCGCGCGTTCGCCGCAACCAGCAAATCTTCCGCCTGGCGGATGTCCGGGCGCCGCTCCAGCAACGCGGAGGGAAGGCCGGCTGGAATCGCCGGCGGATGCGGCTGGTCGATGAGCTCCTTGCCGCGCGGCGTGATCGGGCCCGGATTATTTCCCAGGAGGATGCTGAGAAAATCCTCCTGCTGCCCGATGCGCCGGTTGAGATCGGCGATATCCGCCGCGGCGGTATAGACGAGTTGTTCCGCCTGGCGCACGTCCAAAATCGAATTGATGCCGTGTTCCTCGAGCGTCTTGGTCAACTCCAGCGATTCCTTTCGCGAGGCCAGCGCCTTTTGCGAAATATCCAGTTCCAGATCGAGCTCGCGAAGCTGAAAATAGGCGGCGGCGACATTGGCTACGAGCGTGGCGTTCACTTCCTCGCGCGCCCAGTCCGTTGAAAGCAAATTCGCCCGCGCTGCTTCCGTGCCCCGCCGATACTTTCCCCAGAAGTCCGCGTCCCATGCCGCGTTTGCAATGACCTTGCCAGAATTGAAAGTGTAGGAGGGTATTGGCCCTATCGCGGGATTGCGTTGTCCCGTGCCGGTGCCACTAACGCTCACCGTGGGAAGCTGGTTCGCGCGCGCCAGCCCGACTTGCGCCTGCGCCTCGAGGACGTGCGTCGCCGCGATTCGCGCGTCATAATTCTGTTGCAGCGCCGTGCGAATCAACTTCTGCAACTCCTCGTCCTGGAAAACTTCCCACCACTTTTGTTCGCCGAGCGATTGTGTCGAAGCGCTGGCCGCTTCTTCCGGCGCCAGTCCCCGGTAGGCGGTAGGGGCATCGGTGTTCGGCCTCTTGTAATTGGGGCCGACCGTGCACCCGCTCAGAAAAATGACGAACACGCACATTGCGATGGGCGAAAGAAACAACGCGCTCCGATGGACGTGAATCTGATTCATAATTTGCGATGCCCCGACAGTGGCACAGGCTTCAGCCCGTGGATTTTGGTCATTGCAAGGACGAAACCCCACAGGCTGAAGCCTGCGCCACGAAAACCAATGCTTCAATCCGCCGCCCCATTCTGCGCAGTGATTTGCCCGCCCGCGGATGGAATCTGAGTGTGTCCCGAATGGAAGAACGACGTGCGGTTCAACACCTTCTCCTGGAACTGTTCGAGGTACAGATAAATTACCGGCGTTACGTACAGCGTGATGAATTGCGAGACGACCAGCCCGCCGACGATTACCATCCCGAGCGGACGGCGCGAAGCCCCGTCGGCTCCGTACCCCGCGGCGATGGGCACGGCGCCGATGACCGCCGCGAGCGTGGTCATCAGGATCGGACGGAAGCGGTCGATGCTCGCGTCATGGATGGCCTTTTCCGCGCTCTCGCCCGCGTCCACGCGCTGCTGCGCGAAATCGACGATCATGATTCCGTTCTTCTTCACGATGCCCATCAGCATGAACATCCCCACGAACGCGTATAGCGACGCTTGCTCGCCAAAGACGTACAACGTCAGCAGCCCGCCGACGAGCGCGGTCGGCAGCGTCGAGAGCACGGTCAGCGGATGGACGTAGCTTTCGTACAAAATCGCCAGGATCACGTACATGATGAATACAGCAAGCCCCATCAGGATGGTCAGATCGCTCACCGTGTTGCGGAATGTCAGCGCTTCGCCCTGCAGGCTCGCGCGAATCGTGGGCGGCACAATCTCCGCTTCGGCCTTGCCGATAAAGTTGGTGGCGTCGCCGATCGCCACCCCCGGCCTCAAGTCGAAATAAATCGTGACGCTCGTGAACTGGTTCAGGTGGTTCACGCTCTGAGGTCCGATCGAACTTTTCCAGTCGACCAGCGTATTGAGCGGCACAAGATTTTTTCCGTCATCCGACCGGATATAGAGCAGCGAGAGATCGTCGGCTTTCGCGCGCTCGGAATCCTGAACTTCCAGGATCACCTGATACTGGTCCTCCGGCTTTTTGATCAGATACAGATAATTTTGCGAATACGCGTTGCGCAAAAGATTCAAGATGCGTGTTTCCGAAACGCCGTAGGTGCGCGCCTGGTCGCGCCGGATATTGATTTCCAGATTCGGCGTGTGATTGAAAAAGTCTGAAGAGACCGTCGCAAATCCCGGATATTCCCGCAACTTTGCCATCAGCTTTTGCGCGACGTCGTATACCTGCTGCGGGTTCACTCCCGACAGCGAATAGGCATACTGCCCCTGATTCTGGTTCGTCGCTCCCGTGCTGATTTCCAAGACCGGCGAGGGACGCAGGAACGCAAAAACTCCGGGAATGCTGCCGAGCTTCCCCATCATTCCGCCAGCGACGGATTGAATCGGCGCGCGCACCTGTGGCGGGTTCAAGAACGCTAGCAACAGTCCCTGATTGGACGCGAGGAATGAGCTCATGCCCGTCAGCGTGAAAGTAGCCCCGACGGCGGGATCCGCGCGCATCACCGCCTCCGCCTGGTTCTGCAACTCCCGCATCTGCTGCGGCGAGGAGCCTTCCTTTCCGATCATGACGCCCCGGACAAAGCTGCTGTCCCCGACCGGTAAGAAGGCTTTCGGAACCGCCGTAAAAAGTAAAATCGTTCCCGCCATGCAAGCGGCCCACGTCAGCGCCGAGATCCAGCGATGGCGCAGGAACCACCACAGCGAATTTCCGTACACTTGCAGGACCTTCTTCTCGATCCGCCCTCCGGTTCGCTCCACCCAGTTTTGTTTTACTCCGTGTCCCCTCGGTTTGAGGAGCCTCGCACACATCAGCGGCGTGAGCGTCAGCGAGACCAGGCCCGAGGCGACGATGGAAACCACGATGGTGATCGCAAATTCGCGGAAGATGCGCCCCACCAGCCCCGACATGAAAACCAGCGGAAAAAATACCGCCGCGAGCGAGACCGTCATGGAAAGAATCGTGAAGCTGATTTCGCGCGCGCTCTCCAGAGACGCCTCAAGCGGCTTCATGCCTCTTTCCATCAAGCGCACAGTGTTTTCCAAAAACACGATGGCGTCATCCACCAGAAATCCGATGGCCAGCGTCAGAGCCATCAGCGAGAGATTGTCCAGGCTGTATCCAAACAGGCGCATGGCCATGAAGGTGATCAAGAGCGACAACGGCAGCGCCACGGCCGGGATTAGCGTGTCGGTGGCCCTGCCAAGAAAAATAAAAATCACGCCGACGACGAGTACAAACGCGAAGGCAAGCGTGGTCTGAACGTCGGCAACGGAATTGACGATGGACTGGGAACGGTCATAGGTCGACGAGACGCGCACTGACGCGGGAAGTTCGGCGTTGATGATGGGAAGAAGATCGCGGACGCTCTTCGATACGGCCACGGCATTCGAGCCGGCCTGCCGGTTGACGGCCACGAAGACGTCGGCAGCCGGTTCCCCGTATCCGCGCACCCAAAACTTCATCCGGATCCGCTCGTCCTGCACTGTGTCTTCCACATGCGCGATATCGCGGAGAAACACGGGCGCGCCGTTGGTGCTGCTGACGATCAAATCCCCGTACGCCTCGGCGCTTTCGAGTTGCCCGTTGGGCCGTAGCAACGCCGTGCCCGAAGGGCTGTCGAATTGCCCCGCGCCGGTGTAGCTCGTGCCGTTCTTCACCGCCGCGACCAAATCGTCGATCGAAATTCCTCGAGCCCACATCTTCGAGGGTTCGACCTTGATTCGCACGGCGCTCTTGGTGCCAAACACGTTCACGCTGCTCACACCGGGCAGGATGCTGATTCGCTGGCCCACCTGTGTACTCGCGTAATCGTAGAGCTGGTTGGGCGGGACGGAGTCGCTTGTTACAGCGATATACAAAATGGGCTGGTCGTTCGGATTTGTTTTGGAGAAGGTCGGCGGCGACGGCAAATCCGTCGGCAGATTGCCGCTGGCCTGAGAGATCGCTGTCTGCACATCCGTCGCGGCGGCGTCGATGCTCTTGTCCAGCGCGAACTGCAGCGTGAAGCTTACGTGGCCCTGCGTGCTCTGCGAGGTCACCAGTTCGAGCCCGTTGATCTGCATGAATTGCCGTTCGAGCGGCGTGGCGATGTTGTTGGCGACGGTGTCGGGGCTCGCACCGGGATAATTCGCCTGCACCGAAATCACCGGGTAGTCCACAACCGGCAGATCGTTGACCGGGAGGCGCAAATAACTCAGCACGCCGAAAACAATGACGGAAACCGTCAGGACCGCGGTCATGACCGGGCGGCGAATGAATGGTTCTGAAAGGTTCATGATTGCCCCGCCGGCGGCGCCGCGGCCGTGCCGGAGACTACCCGCACCTTGCCGCCCGGCATCACGCCGAGCTGGCCATTCATAATGACGCGTTCCCCGGGCTGAAGTCCTTGTTCGACCACCACCAATTCCCCTTGCCGCTGCCCAAGCTTCACGGGCCTCAGTTCCGCGGTCGAGTCCTCTTTGACGACGTACACAAAGGGGCCTTTCGCCGAATCTTGCGGTGCGGCCGCCGGCACCAGCACAGCCTTCGGCAGAGTCGCCAGCACCAGCCGCACATTCACGAACTGGCCCGGCCAGAGGTGGCGGGCGGAATTTGGCACAGTGGCGCGGAGCATGACCGTCCCGCTGCTGCTTTGCACGGAATTGTCGAGAAACGTGAGCTGCCCAACCTCCGGTTTCGCCTCATCCGGTAGACGCACTTCCACTCTGAGCGTGCGCTTTGCTGAGTTGCGCTGCACCTCGGAGAAATCACTCTCTGTCGCCGTAAAGTCGGCATAGATCGGGTCCATGCGCTCGATGGTCAGCAGCGTGGTCGTGTTGGCCGTCACCACGTTGCCGCTATCGACGAGCCGGTGCCCGGCGCGGCCATCGATGGGAGAACGAATCGAGGTGTATTCCAGATTCAAGCGCGCGGACTCTACCGCCGCCTCGTTTTGCTTGACTTGCGCTTCGCCCACGTCGACCGCGTTTTTCCGCGTGTCGTAATCCTGCCGCGCGATCGCTCTTGACTCGACCAGGTCCTTCACGCGGTCAAATTCAATCCGTGCAAAATCCAGCGCCGCCTTCGACTGTGCGAGGTTGGCTTGCGCCGCATTGAGCTGCGCCTCGAACGGTCGCGGATCGATCGTAAACAGAGGATCGCCCTTCTTCAAATCGGCGCCGTCCGCAAAATGTATTTCCGTAATCTTTCCGGAAACCTGGGGTTGCACGGACACCACTTCCCTGGCGACGGTGTGGCCCACCTCGTCCAGGTAAAGCGGCACATCCTGCGAGACAGCCGTTGCCACCGTCACAGGGGAAGGCGGCCGCTCAAACGGTGTCGGATCTTTCTTGGCGCAAGCTGTGAGCAAAAGACCCAAAACGCAGGCCAGAAAAAATGTCTTTTTCCCGCGGGCCATCAATCTCCTATCGCTTTCTCAAAAGCTATCGTTTCGAGACTCTATATAATACGACACCCTGAATCAGATGTATCAGGCCTCGATTGGTGGCACGAATTTCTTCGGCCTGTCTTCAGAACGTCCGGCTAAACGAATGCGTTACAAGGAGTTTAGCGAAATCCAAGAAATGTGAATTCTTGAAAAGTTGACGGAAATTGGGGCGAGACGGAGCGGCGGGGGGAGGGCTGCCCAGGTATCGATATACAGTTCTATTTCGCTGACGCTGCGGCTGCGGATGACAATCGCTTCAATTCATCGTACGTAAAGACGATCTGCGAGGTATCCCCGCCTTCTTGCTTGTGGCCCAGACCAAGCACACGCGAAAACCAGCGCACCTCAGGTGGCGTAAGACCCAGCAGGACAGCCGCTCCGCGCTCATCAACAGTCTTGTTCGGTCCATGGTCAGCCATATGGGGCCACCTCCTGGGCGGCGCGTTTCAGGTAAATACCAATATGGCAATTCCCCTGCCAGGACTGAAGAGATATCAAGTCTTTTGGAATGAATGATTTCAGGAGAAAAGGAAGGGAAGCCAGCGCTTCTTAGGCAAAAGTTTTCACTTAAGGTAGGCCGATCTTCCCAGAGGGTTCTCAACACAAGATGATGACGCCGGGGATGGCGCTGTAGCACTCGTCCGCCACGGCGGACGAGCCTGCGCTCGAATCTGCACTGCCCGTCCCATATGCGGGACGGCCGATCCGGCGCACTAACCCACGCCTAGGCAGACTGGGCGCGCGCCTGCTGCTTCACGCAGACCCTGTTGGTCAGCTCGATGAGCTGTTTCAGATTCCACCACTCCTCTTCGCTCATCAGCCTTCCGTCCGGACTCGAGAAATAAATCGATACGAATCCTTCGGTGGAGAGTGGAGAACGGACGATCAACTGCGTTTTTTGGTGTTCCGGCAACGGTTCAGGCATGGGCGATTCCTCCAGATGGACGCGGATTCTATCATGAATACCGCGATCCAATCTTTAACATAACATTAATAAAAAAGTGGCGCAGGCTTCCAGCCTGTGGGGGTTAGTCCTAGCAAGGACCAAAACCCACAGGCTGTAAGCCTGCGCCACAAATTCTTCAAAAGCGAGCCTCAAAAGCCGGCTTCAAATTCCCGGAAGCGCCGCTCAAGCTCCCATTGTTGCTGCGCCTTTTCGCTGGACTGTAAGAAGGCAGCGCACGTTGCGGATGGTTTGGCTGCGCCGGCCGCGTCTGGCGCGCAAGCGGCGGCAGTTCGCGTGAAAGCATCCGGCTCGCGCCACAGGCTCGGGCCGGGGAGAAAATTGTGTTCGAGGCCCGTGCGGACCATCTGCTTCAGCTCCGCATAGCTGAGCGCGTAAGATTCAGCGGCGCGCACGTATTCGTGCGTCAAGTTGATGCGCGAGACGCCTTCGTCATCGGTCGAGAGCGCCACCGGAACATGGAACTTGCGATAAATGGGAAGCGGGTGATCTTTTCCGGCGACGCCAAGAATGACGCCGTTGCTGGTGAGGTTGATTTCCACCATCACGTGCTTCGCGGCCATCTCTTTCAGCAACTCATAGGCACGATCCTCATACATCACGTCGACGCCGTGCCCGATCCGCTCGGCGTGCGCGTCCTCAATCGCCAGCCGAATGTGGCAGCAAAGCCCCTCGGGCGTCACAAGGCCCGGGGCAAGTTCGCCGGCGTGCAGGCTGATGTGCACCTTGGGATAGAGGCCGTGGAGGAAGCCGACGATCTTCATGTGCAGCGCGTAATCGGCCATCGAGATCGTTCCGTCCTCCGGCATCACGTAGTTGATCCCCACAAAGCGCGGATCGGCCGAGGCGGCCTCGAAGCCGAGCAGCGTCTGTGCGAAGACTTGCTCCTTCGGGAAGCCGCGCAGAACCTGATAAAGGTAGCGAATCGTGATCTTGCAGCCGGGCATTTCCTCGGGCGTGCCGCAATGCTCGAGCGCGCGCCGGGAAGTTTCTGCTACATCCCATTCGGCGCGCGCCACGGCAACGTCATCGCGCAATCCGCGAGCAAGCAGCGAGTCGCGGAGCTGGCCGAAATCGTCGCGCCATCCGACTTCCTTCGCGATCTGGATCGTGTGCCCGAAATCGGGCGTCACCATGATTTCCAGATACTGTTCGTTTTGCGTGGCCGCGCGCGAAACGATTTCGTCGAGCCATTCGCCACCGTGGCGGTTGCTCAACGTTTCAAATTTTCCGAACGTATCGAAGAAATGGTCGTGCCCGCTGACGCCGGGCGAGGGAACGAAGCTGCGCATGGAAAAAGCGTTGATCAGCGTGTCGTACAGATTCTGATCCGATAAAGCCTTCGCGGCAGCCACCTGGCCCGAGCCGCAGAAGGGCTGGGGCGCCATCAATGCATGGCTCGCAAGGTCCACGCAAAAGCCGTCTTCCGCGGCGTCGCGAAGGAAAGTCTCGGCGTAGATTCCACCTGTCAGGTGGTAGTGCAGGTCCGCGCCTTTGGGCATCCGCGCGAGAAACACTTCGAGGTCGAGCGGATTCGCGCGCGCGGCTTCATACGCGCGGGCCGCGCGCTGCTCGGCAATTCCCGCCGATGCGACAGTATTATTGGCCGCGGCCTGAGCGCGGCCAATCGCTGGCAAGAAGAGGAAGAACGCAGCAAAGATAGTAGCGACCAACGGAACTCTGAGACGCATTATGCTGGGCATGTTACTTGACACTATTCGGGCAAAAATCAATTCAGCGGATGCCACACTACCAGCGAATACGTGAATTCGAAGAATAAACAGTTCAGGCTTAGGCCTTGGCCACCCTCGCCATTCCGTCCTGCGGATACCAGCGCACCGGGGATGGGCGTTCTGGAGCCATTACCGATTCGGGTGTACCCTCAAAGTCGACAATTTCTCGAGTTCGGTACGGCTTTTCCTTGCGGCAGGATGAGCACCGAAGGTTGAAGACTTGGGATTTTCGCTGGGACGATTCTGTCTCTTCGCTCGCGGACGCCTGCAGGCTGCCTACAATGGCGGGTACGGGAATTGGCGCTTTGCAATGAAGGCACACCACTCCGCGGAAAGTGGGGTGTTCGGTTTCAATGGTCATCTTCGTCGATCCTCGCAGAGATTAGGATTCAGGTCTTGGGGGTCACCTCAATCCTACTCTAAAGCGTCAGGTCGGGTCCAGTCGGATAACAAATTGGGCTGTGGAAATAGAGGCATCAACCTGCGAATCGCGCCTTTGATCTTATAACGTGTTGATTATAAATACTTTAATCCACAAAGCCGTTGGTTCAGTTTGACTCAAATATCGTTCCCGAAGAGGGAAGTAACTAACGGACCTGTCTTGACAGAACGAAAGGAGCAGCTAACTCGGGCACCCCCACGCCAGAATGCCCTGCATACAGAAGGTCATTTCTCGTGACATTCTCGGCAACGGAGATTGAACAGGGAAGAATCGTCAAACCACGTAAAAGGCAGAGCCGAAGCAAGCCCGCGCTAGCTCTAATCGACTTTTGGAACCTGTGAAGCAAGGGTTGGACGACACACGACACGAATCCCACGGAATTCACCAGCCCGCCGTGTGCGGCATCGACTTCTGCGCGGAGCGTCCCGGACCGGCGGGCGGAGCCTGCCGGATTTTAGTTCCCGATTCGATACATCGGCTGGGAATTCTTACTGAAAATTGTTCTCGCATAGTGGATTGTAAGACGTTGCCGGCAGGGGGCAGTTCAGCCGGCGCGTAGCAATCAAAATCACTTGGGACCGGGGGAAGAGATTCCCGCGAGTTTGCGGGGAGCCCTGGCAGAAGAAGGCTCATGGGGATCACCTCCAGCATTCACGTCGGACCTTACGAAATATTTTATCCGCTCAAACCATCCGTTTCCTCCGTTCAGCAATACGGCCAGCACAATCTTCCAGGGAGGCTATTCGTCGTCGAAGGAATCGACGGTTCGGGCAAGTCCACGCAGCTCAGCCTGCTGCATAAATGGCTGGAGGCGAGAGGCTACGGGGTGGTGTTCAGCGAGTGGAATTCCTCTCCCCTGGTAAAAGACACCACCAAGCTGGGGAAAAAAAAGAAATTGCTCACTCCCGCGACGTTTTCGCTGGTTCACGCCACGGATTTCGCCGACCGGACAGAGCACAGCATCCTTCCTTTCCTGAAGGCGGGCGCCATCGTGCTTTGCGACCGGTACATCTACACGGCGTTCGCGCGCGACGCGGCCCGCGGCATGGATGGCGATTGGGTGCGCGATCTCTATGGTTTTGCCGTGAAGCCGACGGCGGCATTTTACTTTCGCGTTCCGCTCGAAACCGCGATCGGGCGCCTGGTCGGCGCGCGCGACGGCTTCAAATACTACGAGGCTGGCCTGGATCTGGGATTGACCCTCGACGCCGAGGATAGTTTCCGGTTGTTCCAGGGCCGGATTCTCGAAGAATACGAAAAGATGATCCCGGAATTCGGCCTGACCGTGATTGACGCGACCATGCCCGTCGAATCGCAGCAAGCGCAGGTGCGCGAAATCGTGCAGTCGCATCTCGCGACTGCAAAGGAACTGAGGATACACCCATGAGGCAGACCTACGGAAAACAGCTCCCCGGAATGCGGCTCACCGATCTCCCGGGGAAGCTGATCGTAATTGAAGGCACCGATGGAGCGGGGCGTTCCACGCAGATCAACCTGCTGAAACCCTGGCTGGAAGAGCTGGGGCACGCCGTTCTCGATACGGGCATGACGCGTTCAAGGCTGGCCGGCGACGGAATTCGCCGTGCCAAGGAACGAAATAATCTCGGCCGCGTGACCCAGAGCCTCTTCTACGCCACGGATTTCATCGACCGTCTTGAGAAGGAAATCGTCCCCGCGTTGCGCGCCGGATTCATCGTTCTAACGGACCGCTACATTTACTCGCTAATGGCCCGCGCCATGGTGCGCGGGATGGACCCGAGCTGGATTCGCAGCATCTTCAGCGTGGCGCTCAAGCCGGACGCCGTTTTTTACCTCCGAATCAGCATCGAGCAATTGCTGCCGAGGGTCGTCTTCTCGCGCGGCTTTGATTATTGGGAATCCGGAATGGACCTCTTCCCCGGCCAGGATATTTACGAAGGTTTCTGCAGTTACCAGGCCACGCTTCTGGCCGAATTCGACCGCCTCGCCGAGGAATACAAATTCGAGATCGTCGATGCGTCTGCGGATGCCGGGGCAGTCTGCGCTCACCTTAAGAAAAAGGTCCTGGAAATCATCGAGCCGGTTCGCGTGGAGGCGCCTGCGGCGAAGTTGCCGGAGGTTTTCGTCGAATCGCTCGCGGAAAAAATCTTCGCGAACCTCACCCGCGGAAATAAGCAGCCGGAACATCGCGCCGCCAATCCATTTCCAACGGCACCCCCAACCGGGCACGTTCCACCCCCGCGAAGAAATGGCTCTGCTCCTACAACTTAGGCCGGCCCGTGTAGCGCTCGTCCGCCGCGGCGGATGAGCATCTGGTTGATCTTGTGGTGCCCGCCTGAAGGCGGGCTCTACGCAAGCGAGTACCCCAATTTTCCTGCGCCCCCAGCTGGATGTAGAATGCAAGCGTTCCCGTTAAGGACCGGTCACATGAAACGCATGCTTCCCCTAATTTGTATGCTTGCCACGATTGTTTGCCCCGTTTCACTGGCGCAAACTCCCGGCGCGCAATCCACGTCGAAGCCTTCCTCGCACGCCAGAATAAATCGGACCTTAGATCAACGCTTCATGGTGGACCGCGGCGATGTGCACATCGAGGTGATCGCGCAAGGTTTGGGCCCGGTCCTTGTGATTTTGCCGTCGCTCGGCCGCGGCGCTGAAGACTACAACGTCGTGGCAGCGCTGCTCGCGCGGGACGGCTTCCGCATACTGCGTCCCGAGCCGCGCGGCATCGGCGCGAGCACCGGACCCATGACGGGCCTGACTCTGCATGATTTTGCCGCCGACATCGCCGCCGTGATCGAGCACGAGCGCAAAGGCCCAGTAGTGGTGGTGGGCCACGCCTACGGCCACTTCGTCGCGGGCACGCTGGCGACCGACCGGCCCGATCTCGTGCGCGGCGTCGTTCTGGCCGCCGCGTCGGCGGGCAAAGTTCCGCCCGGCGTTCACGAGCCGTCCGTCTCGCCCGAAGTGCGCGAAGCCATTGAAAAAAGCGGAGACCTCTCGCTTCCGGACGCCGACCGCCTGCGCTATTTGCAGCTTGCCTTCTTCGCGCCGGGACACGATCCCCGCGTCTGGCTCGACGGTTGGCACCCCGAAACCGAGAAAGCGGAAAACGACGCCTCGCGCGCCACGCCCATCGATGACTGGTTCGCCTGCGGCACCGCCCGCATCCTCGACCTGCAAGCCGAAAACGATGCCGTCGCCCCGCGCAAATTCGCCGGCGTGCTGAAAGCCGCGCTCGGCGACCGCGTCACCGTAGTCGTGATCCCCAACGCCGGCCACGCCCTCGTCCCGGAGCAGCCCGAAGCCATGGCTAACGCCATCGCCGCGTTCGCACGCACTCTGCGATAAATATTTCGCGTGTGGAGGTTTTGAAGTTAAGAAATAGATTGCAGTCTATTGGATCATCTTCTTTCTTCCCGGCCAGTTTCTTCGCAGAGGTATACTTCGTGTTTGAAGGTCGTTGCCGTATGGGCCAATCGCCAAGGGGAGAGTCCCGTCGTGCCCGTCGATATTGCGTTTATCACGGTCAATTACAACACCCTGGAGTGCATGCGTCAGTTGGCCAGCTTTTTCAAGAGCCTGGATGCGCCGTTTACGTTCACTTTCACCGTGGTGGATAACGACTCAAAGGACAGATCCCAGGAATTCCTGAAATCACACCCGGAAATTAATTATCTCCAAACCGGCGGAAATATCGGTTACGGGCGCGCCATCAACCGGGGGGTAGCGGCGACGGCCAGCAAATACGTTTGCGTGACCAATTCGGACGTTATCCTCAACCGGGAGGCGTTGATCAAGCTTTGGCGCTTCCTCGAAGAGCGGCCCGAGGCCGGAGTCTGCGCCCCGCGGATCACGTACGAGGATGGACGGAATCAAGGGATGGTTTTCAAACATTCTCTTTTTTCACTCTATGCGAACTGGTTTGCGAAGGCGCTGGCGAGATACTCGAAGCTGAAAATAGCGAAAGCAACCGCGCCGTTGCGAGTCGATGGCGTGCTGGGCGCGTTTTTCTTGATCCGGAGATCCGACATACCGCCGCCGGCGCTGTTTGACGAGGATTTTTTCTTTTTCTACGAGGATACGGCGCTGGCCCACACCTTGCTGAATCGCGCGGTACCGTCCTTTATCATTCCTGATGCAACCATCATCCATATCGGCGGCAAATCAAGGCCGGCAGATTCCGTTTCGCTTTTCTATGACAGCAAACATCTCTATCTGAAAAAGTTCTACGGCCCGCTTCACGCCAACGCCATCTATTTCCTGGATCGCGCGCGCATCCTCCGGAAATGGTCGCTCTATTCGCTTTTTTCGCTGGTAACCGCTTCCGAGCGTATCAAGTCCAAGCAGCGCTACTACAAGATAGCGTGGGAAACCGCGCGCTTGCGATGAAGGGGATTTGCGTGACGGGAATCACTGAAAATTTGCATCCCATCGTCTTATGTTAGTAACGAGCGTTAGAATGAGAATGCGGGGACAGGCAGTTCGGAATGGCTGACACCGTTCGAATGACCGTCTCCGGGAGGTGACCTCATGTTTTGCATTCATTGCGGCAGAGAAATCGCCGACTCTTCCGATTTTTGTTCCTCTTGCGGCGCCCGGCAGCGCCAGAGGACTTCACACAAGCAACTGACGCTTTCCGCCACGGAAAAGAAGTTAGCGGGCGTGTGCGGAGGCATCGCCGAATATTTGGACGTGGATCCCACGATAGTGCGGTTGATCTGGGTGGCGCTATCCGTGGTGCCCGGCGGTTTTGTTGGCGGCGCTCTCGCCTATTTCCTCGCCTGGATTATCATTCCAAAGGCGCCTGCGTTCGCCCCGACGGCGGCTGGCGCGGCCGCAGCAGAGACTTCACCAAAAGCCACCTGAATCGTTTGCGGAGGAGACGGAGCAGGGGCCGGTTCAAGTAGCACAGGCACTCTTGCCTGTGCGGTATTCTCGACTTCCGGGCGTCCACATTTCATTGACGATCGTAAACCCCGCACAGGCAAGAGTGCCTGTGCTACTCGGGGCTCAAAACTCGACATGAAGGCGCAGCGCTGGCGCAAACAGGGGACCGCGGTCGCGGTTGTAGCCGGGGTTGTCGATGTACTGCGCATCGAGCGAGGTGAAGATGCCACGCCAGACGTGCAGCGTGTAGTAGGTTTCGACAATGTTCTCGCGGCCGTAGTTCAATTTGCCGTCGCCGAGCAGGAATCCGAGGCCTCCGAGGGCCAGGTATTCCTGGTGGTCGCGCGAAATTCCGTTGGAAATGAACGCGAGGCCCGCGCGATCCAGCTTTCTTTTCCACCTGGCTCCTTGCGCGCGGGCGCCGACTTGTTCCGTTTCGTCCACTTCGGTGTAGGCGTAGGATTCGTGCTGGCCTTCGTTCCATCCCCATCGCGCGAAGAGTCCCAGCCAGTCCGTAAGCGGCTGCTCGACGTTGGCACCGAAACCGTACTTGGTGGTCGTCTGAAGAGGGTGCGCCGTGATTTCCGGCTTCGGCGTGTCGCCCGCGAGAAAATTCGCGACGGCCACGCTGTAGATTCCCATGTTGGCGTGGTTCGCATAGCCGAGCAGGCGAAGCACAGCCTCGCGGCGCGGCAAGAAAGAATGGTGCAGCTCGAATTCCACATTTTCGGCGCGAGCGCGGCCGAGATCGGCGTCGATGTTAATGCCGTTCGCGACTTTGGGCATCAGCGCTTCCGCGAATCGCACGGCCCAGTGGCGATCATCGTATTCCACCATCGCGGCATACGTGTAGCCGCGCGTGTCCGCGGCGTAGTCGTAGGCGCCGTTATTGTCGAGCGTCCAATTCATGAACTGGAAATTGCTGTCCGAGCCGTACGTGTTCAAATCAAAAAAATCCACCAGGCTGAATTTGCCGAATCGAATTTCGAGGCGCCTCACCGGCAACTGCGTGAAGAGCGACAGCGGAGTTCTCTCGGCAGGCGATTTCTCGCGGCTGAGCGGAATGATTTGATGCCACATCAAGCGAGCCACGTAGGGCGCCTTGCTGAGCGTCGGATTCCGAACAACGTCCAGATTCGTAAAGCCCGCAAGGCCGAGCGCTTCCCCAATCCCATGCCCGCCGGTTTCCTGGACGTCGAGGAGAAATTCCGTTGTGCTGCTCGCCTCCGCGCCGGTCAAGAGCGTCAGCACGCGCGAAGAGGCATCCTGCCCCTCGGGCGAAAGGCTGTTCGGCCCCTGGTAGGGGGAATGAAACGCGGGGTGCCACTGCGTAATGATATTTACCTGCCCTGAGATCCAGAAGCGGCTCGATTCCGAGTGCGGGAAAAGAGTCACCGGGCCACCCGAAGACGAATCATCCGCGGGAGCCGAAGCAGTCTGTGACGGAGGTTCGTCCGGCGACGGACTCTGACACCACCCGGAAGAGGCGGGTGCAATCCACGCGATGATCAGGCAGCAAAATGCCAGCGGGAATTTGGTCGGAGAATAGAACATTCCACTGCCGAATACTGGTTTCGTTGAAGCGGTGCCTCCGACAAGAAGTAAAACACATCATGGTTCCGCGATGGGGGGAAAAAGACAGCGGAGGTACTGTGTGTGTTTACAAGAGCTCCAGGGGCTAAAGCCCAAATTTTGCTGGCCATTGAATGTCGCGGCTGAAGCCACGACCCACAAAGATTGCACCTGAGACTACAACTTGCCCTCACTGATCGCGTCCATCTAAAGCACGTTCATTTCGCCTCGCAGTTTTCAATGTCCGAGCGCTTCCTGGCGGAAGCCCTTTTCTTTCCGGCTGCGATTCGATCTCGCGCTTGCTTCACGAATTCCGTAAAGCGGAGCGCCAATTCCTGGATTCGTTCCGATTGCCGCCGTTCAATCGCCTCCGGAGGGATTAATTCCGCCCCCACGCCGATTGCACTGGCCCCCGACAGGATGAAATTGGCGGCGGTCTGCTGATTTACACCTCCAGCGGCGATCAAGCGGATTTCGGGCAATGCCGTTTTAACGGCCTTGATATACGCTTCCCCACCGACCTGCGCACACGGGAAAACTTTGACGAATTCGGAGCCGGCCTCCCACGCCGTCAGGATTTCCGTCGGCGTCAGCGCGCCCGGCAGCATGGCGATGTTTTCCTTGGCCGCGAATTCCACAAGGGCGGGCTTGAATCCAGTGGAGGACAGAAAGCTTGCGCCCGCGCCGAGGCACTGGCGAGCCGTCTCGGTATTCAAGACGGTGCCGGCTCCCACGAGCAGACTGGGATGGTAACGCACGAGGTGGGAAATCACTTCGATGGCGCCGGGCACCGTCATGGTGATTTCCACGATCGGTATTCCGCCGCGCGTGACCGCTTCCGCGGCGAAGTGCGCGTCCTCCGCGGACGACGACCGGATGGCGGGGATGATCCCTATTTTTTCGATCAGGGCGCAGACTTCTTTTTTTTGCATGTGTTTCGGTCCTTCCCTCGCATTTGGAAGCGGCCCGCTAGACAAGTTCCCTGGCGGCTTCCGGCAAGTGATCGCCGCGGCGCGCGAACCAAACATACAGCGTCGGCAATAGAAATATACTCATGACCAGATCGGAAATCAGGCCGCCGACGATGACGATCGCGAAGGGGCGCTGCGAGTCGGACCCAATTCCATGGGAAAGCGCGGCTGGAAGCAAGCCCAATGTGGCGACGAGCATGGTCATCATGATGGGCCGAAGCCTCAGAACGGCGCCCTCCACCGCGGACTCTTCAATCGAATAGCCCGTGGCCCGAAGTTGATTGATGTATTCAAGCATAATCACGCCCGTTTGTACCGACACGCCGAAGAGCGCGAGGAAGCCGACGCCGGAAGAGACGCTGAAATTTGTATGCGTAACGAGCAAAGCGAGCAGGCCTCCCAGCCGGGCCATCGCCACGTTCGTGAGGATCAAGAGCGCCCATTTCATCGATTTGAACATGGTGTACAGGATCACAAAGATCACCAGAATCGTCACCGGCAACACCGTCAAGAGCCGCTGCTCCGAGCGCTTTTGGCTTTCATATTCGCCGGCCCAGTCAATCGTGTATCCCGCCGGCAGCTTTACTGCGGCGTTGACCTTCTTGATCGCCTCTTCCACCGTACTGCCCAGGTCCCTGTCGCGCACGCTATATTTCACTGCCACATATCGCGAGTTCGCTTCCCGGTAAATTTCCGAACCGCCATCCGAGACGCTGACCTTGGTCAATTGCGCCAGCGAGACACGCTCTCCAGTGGGTGACAGCAACCGAACCTTTTCGATCGCTTCCCTGGTATCCCGATATTCCGGCAAATAGCGCAGCACCAGGTCGTATCTTTGTTCTCCAACCAGAACCTGCGTCAGCGCGTTCCCCCCGACTGCCGTTTGAATTGCGTCCTGCACGTCGGAGACGTTGATTCCATAGCGGGAGGCCTGATCGCGGTCCACTTCAAAGTCCAGATTCGGCTGGCCGAGGACGCGAAAGAGGCCAAGATCCTGCACGCCGCGTATGCCGCGCATGATGCCGACGATCTGGTCGCCGGTCGCTTCGAGCTTTTTCAGGTCGTCTCCGTAAATTTTCACGGCCAGCGCGCCCTTGACGCCGCTCACCGCCTCTTCCAGGTTGTCCGAGATCGGCTGGGAAAAATTCCAGATCGCTCCCGGAATCTTTTCCAGTTCGTGATTCATGGCCGCAATCAACTGATCCTTGTCCTGGTGGAAGACGGGCCTCCATTTGTCCTTCGGGAGCAGGTCGACGAAAAACTCGGCGTTGAAGAAGCCCGTCGTGTCCGTGCCATCATCCGGCCGGCCCAGCTGATTGACTACCTGGGGCACCTCGGGGAAAGAACAAAGCACCTCGCGAGCCCTTTCAGCAACGCGCGCGCCCTCCGTCGGACCGGTACTGGGGGCCATCGTGCCGCGGACCCAGATCGCGCCCTCATCCAAATGCGGAAGGAATTCCGATCCGATCACCCCTCCGAAGGCCAGGTAAATTGCGAACAGGAATGCGACGAGGGCCAATCCCACGGTGAACGCGCGGTGCCGCACCGCCCACGTTACCGCGTTCCGGTAGTGGCGGGTAAGAAGCGCCATCACGGGGTTTTCCCACTCCTTGACCCCCGATCGAAACAGGAGACTCGACAGAGCCGGAATGACCAGCATGGAAAAAAGCAACGCGCCCAGCAAGGCGAAGGCAACCGTCCAGGCCATCGGTTTGAACAGTTTTCCTTCGACCCGTTCCAGCGTGAAGATCGGCAGATACGCCGTGATAATGATGGCGATGGCGTAGAAGACGGGCCGCTGCACTTCATGCGCCGCCGTACGGATCAAGTCCTGCGGCGTGTCTTGATCCGATTCGTAGTGATGGAGGTGACGCGAAATGTTTTCGACCATCACCACCGCGCCGTCTACAACCATGCCAAAATCCAGCGCGCCCAGCGAAAGCAAGTTCGCGGAGATGTGCCGCAAGTCGAGGCAAATGGAGGCAAAGAGCAACGCGAAGGGTATCGTCAAGGACACGATGATCGCGCCGCGCACATTCCCCAGGAAGAGGAAGAGAATGATAACGACGAGAATCATTCCCTCGGTGAGGTTGTGCAGGACGGTGTGCGTTGTGAAGTGCACCAAATCGTCGCGATCTAAGTAAGGAACAATCTTTACTCCCGAAGGCAGGATGTGGTCGTTGAGTTGCTGGACGACCGCATGGATTCCATCCATGGTTGTGCCCGTGTCCGCGCCTTTGCGCATGAACACGATGCCCTCCACGACGTCGTTGTCATCGGCCACCACGCCATCCGCCCGATGAATGGCCTTTCCGATCTGGCCCAGGCGGATTTTCGGCCCCTGCTCGACAACGGCAATGTCTTTCACACGCAACGCCGTCCCGTTCTGCGTCTTTAGGACCGTCTTTTCGATATCGCCGACGTTCCTGACCAAACCCACCGCGCGGACGTTGATCTGCTGCGCTCCCTGTTCGATAAAGCTTCCGCCCGCATTCGCATTGGCGTTAGTCAATTGCTGCTCGACCTGCGCGAGGCTCAGGCCGTAGGAGACTAATTTGTCGGGATCGATGCGAATTTGATATTCGCGCGTGATGCCGCCGAAGGACGAATCGTCCACCACGTCCGGCACGGATTTGATGTACTTGCTGATGACCCAGTCCTGAATGGATTTCAATTCCATCACGTCATATGCGGGATTGCTGCTCTTCACCGTGTACCAATAGATGGAGCCGATCGGACTGAAATCAGGGCCGATTTGCCCGGAAACGTTGGGCGGCAGCGTCACCTGCGCCAACCGCTCCAGGGTTTTCTGGCGGTCCTTGTCGTTGTCGGAGTCGTCATCGAAAATGAGATTGACGACCGACAGCCCGGCCAGCGAAGCCGAGCGCACGTGTTGAAGGTGCGGGATCCCGTTCATCTGGATTTCGATGGGGATCGTGACTTGCTGCTCCACTTCCTCCGCGGCCCGGCCCGGCCATTGCGTGATTACCTGGACCCACGTATTGGCCACGTCCGGATAGGCTTCCACCGGCAGTTTCTCAAAGGAGACGATGCCCCACAAAAACAGGAGCACGGCAACGCTGAGAACGATGAAGCGATTGTTGAGCGCGAAATCGACGATGGCACGGATCATTACTGTTCCGCCGTATTCTGGAATTCCAGCGCGTCGGCCACGAGCTGCTGGCCAGGCGCCACTCCGGAAACGATTTCCTGCAAGTTGCCGGGAAGCATGCCGCCGGCAGTAACCGTCACACGCCGGAACTTCTTGTCCGGGGTGGGCACATAAACCCAATCCCGGTCGTGCAAATGCAGGATGGCAGTGGTGGGAACGGCCGCGCGCGTCTCCCGCCTTTGGCCATGGAATGTCGCCGTAACAAACATGCCCACCCGCATCAGTCCCGGATTGCGTACTTCGATGCGCACTTTTGCCGTCCGGATATTGGGATCCAGCACGGGCCCCACGCTACTGATGACTCCGGTGAACATTTCGTTTGGATAGGCATTCAGGCGGATATCGGCCTTTTCCCCAAGATGCACGTTGGAAAGATCGTTCTCGTATACATCGCAGAGAATCCAGACATACGACAGGTCCGAGATGGTAAACGGGTTGGTGCCAAGGCTCTGCACGCCCGCGGCGTTGGTCACCTGTTGATCGGTGATGACGCCGGAAACCGGAGCGCGAATCTCGACAATATCGGAAGGTTGGTCAAGATCGGTGTTGCCGAGTAATCGGAGCTTCCCAGTCGTTGTCTTCACATCCACTTTGGCCTTGGCTTCCGTATCCTGTGCAACCTGCAAATCGTTTAAGGAGATTGCACCTTTGGCGTAGAGGCGCTCGGCCCGGTCTAACTGCGTGCGCGTGAGCTGTTCATCCGCGACCGCTTTTTGATAGTCGGAATATGCCCCGGCAATATCCGCGCTTTGCACGCGCAGCAAGACTTGGCCTTTCTGCACAGTGTCTCCCAGGCGCGCGGCGATCTCGATGACACGGCCGCTCGCCAGGGAAATCACCGGCACATTCCTGGAAATATCGGGAGTCACGGTGCCGGTGACTTTTAGCTGTGATGTGGCGGAATGCGCCACCGCGGCAGTCAGCGGAAACTGCTCGGGATGATCCACCTGAAAAACGTTGGCATCCTCCGCGCGCTCCACTTTCAGCGGCGGCGGCGCTCCCGCATTCTGATCGTTTTGCGCGCCTTCGCAACCCGCGAACAAGAGCAAGCCCGGCAGGAAAAAAAGAACGAGTGTTTCAAAGCCTGCGCGTCTCATTGGAGGACCTCGCGTCCCACGGCAAGATTCAATTGGCTGGCTGCTTCCAAATACGAGGCAATCAGATTCAAGTAGTTGAGTTGCACGCTGCGATAATCGGCCTGGGCATTCAGAAAATCGAGAAGAGAAGCGGCGCCGCTGTCGTAAGAAAATGAAATCGTGTCACGGACTCTCGAGGCCTGCTGGAGATAGCGGTCCTTGTAGGGCTGGAGAAGAATGACGGTGCTCTGCACCGTGGCATACGCGGAATCCACATCGCTGAACGCCTGGGCCCGCGCCGCCTCCGCGAGTTTTTCATTCCGATCGATGTCCAGCTGAGTGCGCAATTTTTCGCCCTGGTTGCGGTCAAAGATCCGCAGGGGGATGTTCACGCTGAATCCAATATATTCGTCGATGGGTGGATTGCGGCCGACATCGAAGCCCAAGATGGGATCGGTTGACCCGTTGGCAATCGCCAGCCGGTGATCGGCCTTGGCCTTTTCGATGGATTGCAGCGCGGCCTTCAGGTCCGGGCGCGTATCGAGCGCACTCTGACGAATCATATCGAGCGGCGCGATTTGAGCCGTAAAATCGAACGGACCGGTCACGTCGAATTGCTCGACCGGCGACCGATCGTTCAAGAGCGCGAGAAGCTGAATCTTTGCCGTCCGCAGATTCACTTCCGCCGTTTGCAGATCCGATTCATATTGCACGCGCTGCAATTCGAGCCGGTCCAAATCCACTTGTGCGATGCCACCGGCCTGGTAGCGATCGCGATTCACTTCCAGAACGCGGTCGTAATACTTGAGATTTTCCTTCGCGAGGTCGAGGACCGCTTTTTCCTGCAGCGTCTCGACGAATGCCGTCCGCAAACTGAAAATCAGATTTCTCTCCAGGTCCGCCTGCCCCGAGGTAGCGATCGTCGTCGCATCCCGCGCGCTCTCCTGGCGCAGTTCCCGCTTATGCTGCCGTTCGTGCAAATAGCTGACGGCTGCCACGGATAGGACTGTCCCGAACGTGCTATGAGAGGGTCCGCCATTGAAGGGATCGATTTGGTCAACGGTCAGCCCGAGACCCGGATTCGGCCGCAAATACGCGGTGATTTCCTGAGCTCGGGATTCATCGATACCAATTTGCCCTGCCCGTAGGGAGGGGTTCGCCGCCTCGAATTTGTCTCGAACCTCTTGCCACGTCAGCGAAGACTGAGCGAAGACGCTTCCGGCGGAAATTGCGGTCAGAAACAACCCGCCGCACGCAAATCGAACTGACCACCGCATGAATCCTCCTCGCCTTACTGCGAATCCGCCGGCGGATCGGGCGGCACGCCGGCGCATGTTTTCACGATTCATTCATCATTTCCGTCCGACGATTAAATCATGGCGTTACATCAATACGAGATGAACAGAACATTAAAACCGGGGGAGGGGCTGCCCGCCCCTCCGGATACGATCTATGATTTGCCCTCATTGGTCAGAGCGACCTGCGTCTCGGCGTTTGCCGCCGCGAGATCGGGCTCATGCACCCTGGCCTACGAGTCGAACATCGACATCGACGGATCGATCCACACCTGGATGAGCGGGGCGTTCTCGCCTTCGTGCGCGCGAATCCAAACGCAGTACAGGCTTGGGCGCGGCACGGAATTCTTACAATTGAAAATGAAATCAAACATGATCCCCTCCATTAAATTCACGCGTGTCCTGACCGGGCTCCGGCGCCTCTTCCGGTAAAACCATTTTTCAGGAGGGGATTTTCTTCCGCGGCATCGCGGATTCCCGCTCGCTCGGTTTTTTCATTCACCCGGGCGGAGCAGAAACTGGATTCACGGCAGCTTGTGCTATGCTCGCTCGGGGCGGAGGTCCGGGAGGCTGGAACGACCCGGAGGTTCCGGTTCTTGGACTGGAATATCCATGCGTTCTAATTTCCTTTCGGGCCGTTGCAGCGCGGCCTGAATCTCTGATACCATACCCCCATAGGGTAGTCAAGAAAAAATGTCGCATTTATCGAGAGAAAAGCTGGATCTGGTCACCCGCACCAAGAAAATTGTGGGGCAGCTCGAAGCCGTCGGGCGCGCCCTGGATCAGGACGAGCCCTGCGCCGAGGTCCTGCAGCGCCTCTCCGCCGCGCGCGGCGCCATCAACAGCCTCATGGGCGAATTGATGGAGGATCACATCCGCAACCACATGCCCCGGAAAACGAAATCCGCGGAGGAAGCCGCGGACGACCTCATCGAAATCGTCCGGACGTATCTCAAATAACCGGCGCTATACCAAGCAAAAAATCTGAAACACAGAGAACACGGAGAGATTCCACGGAGATCACCGAGCCGACAGTCGCGGACGGGAGAACCATACGAAATTCTCCGCTTTTCTCTGTGTGCTCTGTGTTGAGGCTTTTTGTTGGTGCTTCGTGAAGGTTTTGGCGGGTTGGGTAGAGCGCTTACGAACCCGATTTCTCGGGGCCGTCGTCCCCGCAGCGCAATCCCAACCCACTGTGAGATGAATCTTGGCAGTGTGAACCGGATGGCTCAATGGGCCAGTGGAGTCAAAGATTTTGGGACCCGGGTTGTAGTACTAGGTCCCGGGACGCGAGGAGCCGGATGCGTGGCGAGAAGCCACGATTAAGGTAACCTCTCGGGCATGTAAGTTAATCTATTGGAATGACTTACAAGAATAAATCTACTCGACGACGGCGATCTTGTTGGCCAGGGAGAGAGGAAGCCAGAGGCGGCCCTTGGCGTCGCGCGCCATGTTGCGGACGGATGAGTTGGGCGCCGGCATCGGATAGGTCCTGAACACCTCGACGGCAGGGTCAAAGCGGACCAAATTGTTGGCGGCCGCCCCGCTCTCCTCATACCAGATCTTGCCGGAGGAATCCGCCGCAATCCCGTAGGGCTCGGAGTGGTTTCCC
>Ga0116217_10000284_pt1 | contig 56483 bp, 48 predicted proteins | sample Sb_taG_6_FD_89697 | JGI IMG/M metagenome (GOLD analysis project Ga0116217, IMG submission 89697) | Peat soil microbial communities from Weissenstadt, Germany - Sb_50d_4_PS metaG | ecosystem: Environmental > Terrestrial > Soil > Wetlands > Peat | place: Germany: Weissenstadt | collected 2010-09-21
CCGGAACAGTTCGGCAAAAAGGCCCTCCTCTTACGCAAGTTGAGCTATCGCGTCGGCTTCAGCCAGGCCGATGCCATGATCTGCATCTCCGAACGCACCAGGCAGGACCTGCTGAAAGCTCACCGGCGTGCTGAGAGGTCACGAACGCGGGTGGCTCATCTTGGGGCCGATCACGTCGACGCCTGGCCTGTGCGTGAGTCGAGCGACGAGTACGCGCTGGCCTTTGGGCACTTCAACAACAAGAACGTGGACCTCGTTCTCGAGTCTTGGGGAATCATGCGGTCCGGCGGCCGAACTCCGCTTCCACTGAGACTCGTCGGCCTCTCAGACGAGGACCGTCCGCGGATCGAACAGAGAATTCGTGACCTGGGCCTGGAGGAGCTCGTTACAGCTCTCCCGTGGCTGTCGACCGAATCGTTCCAAGAGACGTTTGCGTCTTCGAGTCTCGTGGTATTCCCGTCGGAATTCGAGGGTTTCGGTCTGCCGGCTGTCGAGGCGATGAGACTCGGTATCCCGTTGGTGATCAGTGCCGAACCGGCGTTGCTCGAGGTCACGGCCGGGCACGCGTCGGTGATGGACGGCGAGACTCCCGAAGCACTTGGCAAGGCGGTCGAGAAGGCAGGGGTCTTGGCGGCAGAGGACCTCGCCGCAGCCAGGAGGCACGCAGAGAGATTCACCTGGAGGAATTTCGCGGCAGACGTGCGAGCTTCGTTGGCTCATGCTGTCTCGGTGCGGACCTACGGCACGGAAGGCACGGAAGGCACGGAAGAGAGCAGGGGTCTGATCACGTCTTCGAAACGGTCGGCGGCCCCCTCCGGGGAGAACTCGGCTTCGGCGTAACGGCGCCCTGCGCAGCCGAGACGCTCACGGAGTGCGTCGTCTGCAAGCAGCGACGCAACCGTCGCTCCGATTCGACCCCGTTCGCGCGGGTCGACGACCAACCCCGCTCCACTCTCACGCAGGACCACCGCCACGGAGTTGTCCTCGGGCATCACCCCCACGACGGGCCTGCCTGAGCACAGGTAGGTCAGAACCTTCGATGGCACCGAGTACTTGCTCGCGTCGGGCTCCAGGATCGCAACGAGGATGTCGCCGGTCGCGAGAACTTCGGGTAGGTCGGTGTACGGCTGATAGTCGAGGAGAACGAGGTTTTGCGCTCTGTTCTCGCGGCGCCAGTTTTCGAGCCAGTCACGACCCTGCCCCTCCGAGATGACGACCACCCGAGCCTCAGGGCGATGCACCGCAAGCTCCTCGACCATAGCCGCGAGGATGCTCGGGTCGTGCTTGAGGCCCAGCGTTCCCGAGTACAGCACCACCGGGACTTGGGCGAGGCCCATCCGCTCGGACCAGGCGTTGTGCCGGGGTCGCAGTGGAAGCTCGCCGACAGGCGCCCAGTTCGGGACCACCGTCGCCTTCTCGGCAACCCCCCACGAGGTGAGCTTGTCGAGAAAGGTCGGCGAGATCGGGACGACCGCAGCGCTCCAGCGCGCGATCGTTCTCTCGACCGCCTCTGCCACTCGGGCCGCCAAGCCCCCGATCACGGGAAGGCGCCTGCGAGCTGCCACGCCGATGGCCTCGCTGTAGATGTCCTGATGCCAGAAGATCATCGCGATCCCCTTGTGCCGGAGGCGCCTGGCCACGAGCACGTTGGCGAGCAAGGGGATGTTGCTCAGAATGGCGACCTCGGGGGAGCGGGCTTCGATGGCTCGTCCCGCTTGCAGGCCGTACGCGATCTCTTGTCGGACACGCCCGAAGACCGAGTACCTCTTGAATTTTCCCCGCATGGCGCAGGTCTCGAAGCTGAGGCCGGGGGGATCATCGGGGAAACGCTCCACGGCTCCACGACCCGTGGTGTACGAGGGGCAGTGTTGGTGAGTGACGTCGTAACCACGACCGGCAAGGGCCCGGCATAGCTGAGCCTGGCCCGGGTGGCCGGAATAGTCGTGAACGACGATGCGCGCGATGGAAGTAGCCATAGGGATCAAGTACTGATCTGGGTGGCACCTGCCAGGCTTGCCTCGATCAGGCTGACGAGCAGGCGGGTGTCGACGTCGATGTCCGATGCCACGCCTGCCCGCCGACGCGATTCGTTCGGCGAGCCATCACCGACCAGATAGCGGTACTTCAGGCCTTCGACAGCCGATGCCAGCTTCCAGTAGCAGACATTGACGTAGTCGGGGGGGAACATTTCGACCACGGTGGTGTCAGGCGAACAGAAAACGATGTTCGTCAGACCTGCCCCGTGGGCACCGACGACGATCTCCGCCTCCGCGAACTGTCGGACCTGCTCCTTCACGCTGAGCGCGCCCGGATCGACCACCCGGAAGCCGAGTGGCCGCAGGGCCTCCAGAACCTCGTTCTCGTTCTTCACCCGACGTGTGTTGCGCCGGCTCCCTCGCGTGACGTACAGGCGCCGGTGGGGGGTGGCAAGACCTGTCGGGAGCAGGTGCTCCCGGAGCCACGGAACTATCCAAGGGGGGGTGCGCAAATGGCTGTCCGGCAAAGAAGGTACGACGAGCTGGTCTGCTCGCAGGTGCGGCATGTCGACGCTCTGGAGAACTTTCGCTTCGCCGATGCCGATCTGATCGAGGATCTCGCGCTGGAACGGCGTCTTTCGGTTAACGAGATAGTTGTCCGGCTCGACGCCGGCTCTACGCAGGACCTCGAGGCGAGGCAGGACATCGGTCAAGAAGTGGTAGTAGTTGTCGACGCCTCGGGTCGTGAGCACCCCGACCGAGCCGTCCACGTCGACGGCTTGTGGAAGCCGTAGGTGCAGGTAGATCGGATGTTGCGAGGCGTGGAAGGCGCCGTAGTAAGGGGAGAGGTCGAAGAGCAGGGTGTCGTCGGGCGTGATGACGGCTCCGTAGTCGCCGACCGCGCGACCTCCCTCGATCCGGGCCACGACGGCAGGTGGAATTCGGTCGCGGCAGGCTTCTGAGAAATTGGAGTGTCCCGAAGGAAGACCCGTCGGTTGCGGCCGGTCGATTTGGATGACCGGCAGCACATGGACCAACTCGATGGGAGCACTGGGATTGGCCATCGAATAGTCCTCGGTCGACTCGGTGAAGAACTTCGGTGGACGAGGACGGCCCTCCGTACGCGGCAGTCGGCGCGTGAGGACGCCGAGGATCTGCGTGCTCGCCACCACCCCTCGCTTTGCGATGGGGAAAGCCGGCCGCAGCGGTGTAGGAAGCCTGGTCATTGTCGTAGTGTGTCCCCCGAGGCGGAACGCCCGAGCGACACAGGCCTTGCGAGCGGGTGGCCTTGATCCCTTGGTCCAATGTGCCCCAAGTGCGTTTACGCGTGGCTTGAGCAATGACCTGCGGACTGTCCGAGCAGCCATCAGCTCGAGGCCCTGAGTCCGGCGAGAAATCAGCGTGGAGCCAGGGCGCAAGGAGTCAGGCGCGGCTGCGTTATATGAACGTGGGCTGCGGATGGGCGGCGACCCCAGGGAACCTCCGGCGGAATCCGGCACGAAAGGAACAGGCGAAAGCCTCGATCCTTGACGAGCCGCACGTGGCTCTGTCATGACCGAGGTCATCGCCACCCAGACCGCCACCAGCGTCAACGGAAGCGTCGATCCTGCGGTGTTCGGCGGTGCCGGCACTCCTAACCGGGCGACGCGTGGTGAGATCTTCGATTCTGGGGGGCTGGAACCGTCCGGTGACGTAGCCGCTCTCGACCCGGGTAGCCGCTATGCCCTAGAGCACTCGGGATTGGGACCCGCAGATGTCATCGCAGACGTCGCAGGCCTCCTTGTGGCGGTTGCGTTGGTTGCATCGTCACATTTGGTTCACACGGAGTTAGCCAACCGAGTAAGTGCGATGGGATTCGCCTCGGCCTTCTTGAAGCTCGCACTATGCGTCCCAGTCTTCACAGCCGTTCTCGCCTCGACCAGGCGGCGCTCGCTGCTCCACCCTGTGTTCACCGACCAGGTGCACGCCTTGGCGCTGCCCACAGCGGCAGCGGGGCTGATCGTGCTCGCCCTCTGGAGGTTCGCTGCGGGAATGGGGATCGTGCCCCCGAAGACCGACTGGTTGCTCGGACTGTGCGCGGTGAGCCTCGTCACGGTCGGGGCCGCTCGCGTCGTCCACCACAGACCACGCGAAGGCCGCCCGGCTCGGTCCCACCGCGTGTTGATCGTCGGCACGGGGAAAGTCGCCGACCGGATCGCACAGCAGATGGGGGAGGCTCCCGGTGTCGAGGTGATTGGCTACGTCGACGACGATCCGGTGGATCCGTCGAGATGCATGGGGTCCCTCGGCGATTTGTCGACTATCTGCGATCGAGAGTCGGTGGGTCACCTAGTCGTGGCGTTCAGCAGGAGTCAGCCTCACGAGATCATCGATGCCCTGCGACCCATGCAAGGTCGGGTCGCCATAACCGTGGTACCCCGCCTGTTCGAGGTTCTCCCCTCGACGGCACGGGTGCACGAGCTCGGGCAGGGGCTCTCGGGACTCAGTGTCGATCCGGCGACGCTCGGTCCAGGGCCCAGGGCCATCAAGACGTCGATGGATCTGTTCGGCGCCGCCGTCGCGCTGCTCCTGCTCTCGCCGGCGCTGTTGTTCGTAGCGATCCTCATCAAACTCACTTCGAAGGGCACGGTCTTGTTCCGACAGGAGCGTGTGGGCCGCAGCGGCAAGACCTTCGATGTGATCAAGTTCCGCACCATGTACACGGAGCACGCGAACGTCAGTGTGCTGAGCTTGAACGGCGATGTAGCGATGGGTCCGTTCCCAAAGTTGAAGAACGACCCGCGTGTCACGCCACTCGGCAGGTTCCTCAGAAAGACGAGTATCGACGAGTTGCCGCAGCTTTGGAACGTCCTGCGTCGTGAGATGTCTCTCGTGGGACCGCGCCCCTTCATGCTGGAGGATGCACGTGCAATTGGCGGTTGGGCACTCCGGCGTTACTCGGTTCGGCCCGGGATCACTGGGCTTTGGCAGGTATCGGGTCGAAACGAGATCTCCTTCGCCGAGATGTGCAGGCTCGACCAGCTCTACGTGAACTGCTGGTCCCTCGGTCTCGACCTTAGGATCTTGCTCCGGACTCTATGGGTCGTTCTCGGCGGTCACGGAGCCTACTGACCGACGATCGACAGGGTCTCTGGCTAGCGGGCAGCACGGATCGTGGCCGAACGCATCGCGCGCTAGACCTACACTGGTCAAACTGAAATGACAGATTCGATGCTGGCTGACGAAGGAATCGAGCCGACCGGTCCCTCCCGCGTCGCTGTGATCGGTGCTGGGTACGTAGGCCTGACGACGGCCGTGGTACTCGCTCAGCTGGGACACGAGGTCTGCTGCGGTGAGATAGATCCCGTTAAGGTCGAGCTGCTTTCAGCCGGCACACCTACGATCTTCGAGGAAGGTCTTAGCCCCCTCTTGAGGGAAGGTCTCGACTCGGGACGGCTTCGTTTCGTCACAGGCGCCGCCAACGCGGTCGCGAACGCCGAGTTCGTCTTTCTCTGCGTTCCGACACCTCAGCACGAGGACGGGTCCGCCGATGTGAGGGCCCTCAGTGCCGCAGCGCGCGAGATCGCACCACATCTGGCTCGCGGCGCCATCGTCGTGAACAAGTCAACTGTTCCGGTTGGTTCGGCGACTCTGATCGAGCGGCTCTTGAGGCGAACCGACATCGCTGTGGTCTCGAACCCAGAGTTCCTGCGCGAGGGTTCGGCGATCAGTGACTGCCTCCACCCAAGTCGAGTGGTCGTGGGATCGGACGACCGCGAAGCCGCCGCACGGGTCGGAGGGCTCTTCGCTTCGCTCGAGGCTCCGTTGATCGTGACCGACGCCGCAAGCTCGGAGACCATCAAGTACGCGGCCAACGCCTTCCTCGCAACGAAGCTCAGCTTCGTGAACGCTGTGGCGACGCTGTGTGAGCATCTCGGCGCAAGCGTCATCGACGTGCTGCTCGGCTTGGGATACGACCAGCGCATCGGGTTCGACTACCTCAACCCAGGACCGGGATGGGGCGGCTCCTGCCTCCCAAAGGACACTCGTGCACTGCTCTACATGGCCGAGCGAGCTGGATTCGAGTTCCCCCTTCTGCGGCAAGTGATCGAGACGAACGAGGCTCAGCTGACGAGAGTCGTGGAGAAGATCCGCCAGTCGGCAGGCAGCGCCTTGCCGGAGGCAAAGATCACCGCTTGGGGACTCAGCTTCAAGGCAGGAACGGACGACCGACGCCGCTCGCCTGCCATAGAGATCATCCAGCGCCTGGTCAGCGAGGGAGCAAACGTTCGTTGCTTCGATCCCTCGGTATCGGGGCCCGTACCAGAGCTACCCGAGAGTGTCGAGGTTCTCACCGATCCCTACCGAGCATGCGAGGGCGCATCTGTTCTGGCGATCCTCACCGACTGGGAAATGATGACGAAACTCGATCTCGGACGGGTTCACGACGCGATGCACACACCTCGCATCGTCGACACCCGAAATCTGTTCGATCCAGTCGCCGTTCGCAACCTCGGATTCGACTACGTGGGGCTCGGAAACCCTTGAGCAGGACGGGGGTGGCGGGGACCTCGAGCCGCCGCCGGTTCGTGGTCACCGGTGGTGCTGGGTTCGTTGGGTCTCACTTGTGTGAGGCCCTGTCGACCAGAGGCGATTCGGTCGTGTGCGTCGACAACTTCTCGACCGGCCGTCGCGAGAACGTGACCCAACTGGAGACCAGAGCGGGATTCGAGCTCGTGGATCACGATGTCAGCGTAGGGTTACCCGTCGACGGCCCGGTCGACGGTGTGCTGCACATGGCCTGCCCGGCGTCACCGCCTCACTATCTCTCTCTTCCGCTAGAGACCATGCAGGTGTGCAGCGAAGGCACACGCCACGCCCTCGAGCTCGCCGGCTCCCACGGCGCGCGTTTCATCTTGGCGTCGACGAGTGAGATCTACGGGGATCCAGAGCAACATCCCCAGAAAGAACAGTACTGGGGCCACGTGAATCCGATCGGTCCCCGAAGCGTCTATGACGAGGGAAAGCGGTACGCCGAAGCTCTCACGATGGCTTGGAACAGGTCCAAGAGCACGAACGTGGGCATTGTGCGCATCTTCAACACCTACGGCCCCCGTCTGCGTCCCGACGACGGTCGAGTCGTGTCGAATTTCCTCCTGCAGGCCATGCGCAACGAACCGATCACGGTCTACGGAAATGGCAGTCAGACACGGGGTTTCTGCTTCGTCGACGATCTGGTGGCAGGGATCCTGGCTTTCATCGACTGTGACGCGACGGGACCGGTGAATCTCGGCAATCCGGACGAGCACACCATCGCAGACTTCGCTCAGAAGGTCATCGAGCTGACGGGCTCGTCTTCGCGCATCGTCTACCGTCCACTTCCCGTGGACGACCCCACCCGCCGCCGCCCCGATATCTCGCTCGCCCACGAACTCTTGGGATGGCGGCCGACGACGACTCTGGAAGACGGGCTCCGTCGGACGGCTTCCTACCTCGCCGAGGTGACCGGAGCCGTAGGCGTCCAGGGGTGACCGGCCTGGCCGGTCCTGCCGCTTCTGCCGGGCTCGTTCACCCTTCGGACCACAGATCGGCGCGCGAAATCGCGACCGCGGTGGCCAGCACTCTGCTGGGAGTGCGTGAGCAAATCGGCTTCGACGACCCGGACGCCCTCAAGCAGGCAGGTGACTCATCTGCAGAGGAGCGCCTCAAGGGCTTGCTGGCCGAGCTCCGTCCAGACGACCCTGTTCTTTCCGAGGAGGCTCCCGACGACCCGAGGAGGCTCGCTTCTCGTCGCGTCTGGGTCGTCGATCCGCTCGACGGCACGAGAGAGTTCTCGGAGATCGGCCGCGACGACTTCGCCGTTCACGTGGCGCTCGTCGTCGATCACGAGCCTGCGTGCGGTGCTGTCGCGTTGCCTGCTCGGGGGCTGGTGATGTCGACGGGTGAAGCGGTGCCGGAGCCGACGCGCCCGACCGGGGACCGGCCGTTGCGATTGGCAGTGAGCAGGAGCCGTCCGCCGCAGTTCGTCCACGACCTCGCTGAGCGGCTCGGTGCAGAGCTCGTCCCGATGGGATCGGCCGGAGTCAAGATCCTCGCCGTGGTCAGCGGAGAGGTCGACGCGTACGTTCACAGCGGAGGACAGTACGAATGGGACTCCGCCGCTCCCGTGGCAGTCGCTCGGTCCGCGGGGCTGCACACTTCCCGGATCGACGGCTCGAACCTGCTCTACAACCAGCCCGATCCTTGGCTGCCCGATCTTCTCGTGTGCCGACGTGACCTGGCGGGTGCCTTGCTCGATGCCCTCGTCACGCGGTGACGCAGCCGCAGCAGGTTCAGGTACCTGCTAGGTGACGTTGAAGATCGCGTACGTGTCCGACCGGTGAGGTGTGGCGGTTCCGGAGTCCCACGACCAAGTGCCCTCTGCCGCGTACTCTCCGGCAGACGCCTGCTCCGGCCAAATGACCGTGACGGTCCTCGTGGCCCCCGGCAAGAGGGTGCCTCCGGCGACGCCTGCACATTGCTCCGCCTGACCCTTCGTCGGGTAGACCTGGTTCGCGTTCGAGTTGATGAACACGATGGTCGTCGGACAGGAGTAAGGCCCGCCCGGCACGGGCGTGAACACACACGCGACGTTGTCGACGATCTTGGTCGTGGCGGTGACAGGAGCGCCCGAGGCGTAAGAGTTCGCGTCAGTGGTGGTGCTGAGTGTGAGATCGCTCACGGTGCAAGGGCCCGGCGCTGCGGTGGTGGCGGTCGTCGCGGGGGTGTTTGCAGGGGTCGTCGGTGTCGCGGCCCCCGATGCGGCAGCCGTGCGCGGCGCAACGACAGGCACCAGGATCGTTTGGGAAGTTGTGGGCAACGTGGTCGTCGTCGCGCTTTGTCCGAGCGCGCTCGTCTGACCCGTCGGAGAGTCTTGAGAGCTGTGAGTGCCCGAGAGACGAGAGATGTTGGCGCCCAGGAGGGCACCCACCAGTAGGACGATCACGACTGCGACGGCGCCGGGGTGGCGCTTGATCGTTCCGAAGAACGAACTGATGCGCCCGTCTCCGCCGTATTCGGAAGGAGATTCGGAAGCTTGGTCCTCTCCGACGTGCTCCGGGGTGCTCTCGACCGGGGGATCGGTGCTCAGCGGGCCCGGCTCGCCGGCCGGCGCCTGTGGCGCAGCTTCATATGCGTGCCCAGCTGGGAAAATATGGTTGTCAGGATCTTCTTGGTCCGCCACGGTGCCCTCCGGTCGGCTGTTACGAGCCCCTCGGCAGGGGACCGAATAAGCCCCCGCAGCGCACAGCCACCCTGGATAACCCTGGTTGCTACCGAACCTTGCGGGTCGCGGTGGACGCCCGGAGCGAGCCCAAGGTCGCTATGAAGCGGACCAGATCGAGGCAGGAACGAGGAAGGACGGCTCGCCCTTCGATCTCACGGGCCTCGGCGCGTTTCGATCCCGGTCCTCAGGTCGAGGTCGACCCGGATCGACGAGGATCGGTGAAATCGTCAGACGTTGGCGACCTGTGCGAGCCGGTCGACCGCTTCCACGTACTCCTCGACGAGCTGGTACACGACGTCGCGCGTCTTGCGAACCCGTGTGGCGCTTCCGATGCCCTGTCCGCACGGGTTGAACGTCACGTCCTTGGCCTGTTCGGGATACCTCCGCCCGGCGCCGACCGCGTCGATTGCAACCAACATCTGAAGGGGCATGGGAAGCGGGTCGGGCGTGTCGGGACGCGCCCAGGCTTCGGTCCAGTCGTTCTTCAGCATCCGGCATGGCTTTCCGGTGAAGGATTTCGACCGTACCGTGTCACCACTCGACGCCTTGAGATAGCTGTCCATCTGTCCAGGGGAGACGTCCGCCTCTTCGACCGTGAGCCAAAGGGTCCCCGTCCAAACTCCCTGCGCGCCGACCGCAAGGGCAGCTGCGATCTGGCGTCCGCTGCTGATTCCACCCGCGGCCAGCACCGGCAGCGGCGCCACTGCATCCACAACCTCCGGCCACAGGACGAGGGAGCCGATCTCTCCCGTGTGACCTCCGCCCTCGGTTCCCTGACACACGATGAAGTCCAGGCCTGCTGCCTTGTGACCGAGCGCGTGCTTAACCGAGCCGGCGAGTGCGCCGATCATGCGCCCGGAGTCCTTCACCTGCTCGATCACGTCGGCCGGCGGAGTTCCGAGCGCGTTTGCGATGAGGCGGACCTTGTCGTGTCCGAGAGCCGCTGCGAGCAGAGGCTTGCCCGTGGCCTCGGTCCAACCCATCATCCCGCTGCGGCGTTGGTCGGCCGGGGTCTCGGGAACCCCGTGCTCACCGAGCAGGCGCCTGGCGAAGCGACGATGGTCGTCCGGCACCATCGACTGCAACTGGGCCTCGAGCTTCACCGGGTCCATCTCTCCCATGCCTTCGTACTTCCCAGGGATCACGATGTCCACGCCGTACGGGCTGTCGCCGACGTGGTCGTCGAGCCATGCAAGCTCGACCTCTAGTTCCTCCGGCGAGAAGCCGATCGCCCCAAGGACGCCGAAACCACCGGCGTTCGACACAGCTGCGACCACGTCGCGGCAGTGGGTGAAGGCGAAGATCGGGAACTCGATCCCAAGCCGGTCACAGATCTCGGTGTGCACGATGAATCTCCTGTCCTAGAACCTGTTTCAGAATAGTCCGTGTGCGTGGACGGCACCGCCGAGTTATCGCGACTCTGGATGTGCCGACCGAGGAGGTCGCGTCGGCTAGCTGATCGTGTAGGGCGCTGAAACGGAGTTCGCCGAGTAAGGGGTGCCGGATCCGTCGCTCCAGGACCAGCTTCCGATCGCTCTGTACTGTCCGGTGGACGCCTGTTGGGGCCAGACAACGGTCACGCTCCTGGTCGAGCCCGGAGCCAGCGTGCCACCGCCGATATCTGCGCACTGCTCCCTCTGTCCCGCTGCGGGGTAGGTCTGGCCGGCGCCGTTGCCGAAGACGACCGTGGCCGGGCACGAGTAAGGGCCCGATGGGACCGGGTCGAACACGCAGGTCGTGTAGTCGACGATCTCAGTCGTGGCGGTGACCGGCGCTCCGGGCGAGTACGACGAAGAGTCGGTCTTTGTGTTGATGATGAGGTCTCCCGGCGTGCAGGGCCCGGGTGGAGACGTGCCGATCGGTGCGGCAGAAACCGGTGCCACCGTTGTGACCGTTGCCGAGGCCGTCCGTGTGGGTGATGTAGCTGTCCCGGAGGCAGCTGCTGTAGCCGGGCCGGAAACGATCGGAATGACGACTGGAGGTGTGGCGGCCAGAGGAACTGTGGTGGTGGGCGAAGGGGCCGCCGCCGGTCGGTCGGGCACGCTCGTTGCGGCAGCTCGAGAGGCGTGGGAGTGGACCGGAGCCTTCTTCGAGAGGTGCACGACATTTGCCAGCACCAGCGCCAGGGCCAGAACGCCTACGAGGGTCAATGCGACGGCTGGATGGCGCTCCAGGTTGTCGAGCCACCAGCTGCGGGACGCGCCCGTGGCAGGTGCGATGTCAGACGTGTCCGTGACGGGTGCGGGTGGAACATCAGGTGCGCCGCTGGCGCTTGCAACATCAGGTGCGCTTACGACGACGGCTACAGGGGCGGTGACTTCGTCGTGAGTGCCGGAAGAGGCTGTCCCTTCTGCGGGTGCTTCGGATGGGTTGACGAACGTCCACGCGGGCTTCCCGGCAGGCCCGCCGGCTGTTTCTTCGTCAGGCGCCGGTGCGGAACCGCGGTTCTCAGGCTCTTGTGAGTCCGGCACAGTATTCCTCCGCTCGACTGCTCAGCTTGCCCCCCGCAAGGATTCCAGGACGCAGTCACCGAGCGAACAACCGACAACGAATGGTTAACGCTCATGGGGCCGAATTCTTGCGGGTCCGGACGTCGTAGCCCCCTGGTAAGGCCTGGTCACCGCTGGTCTCGGATGGGCCTGTGTCCGGCAACTGAATGGTTTGCACGGCGAACTGGAAGGATCCTTTGCCGTGGCCCACGCCGACAGAGGCTCTTCCCGGCAATTCGCAGTCAGTGAGGTGGAGGTACCGCTACGGGCTCTCTCGAGGCTCGAGCCGTTGATCGGAGAGGATCGCTACCTCGACCTGCAACGGGCGGGCGCAACCGCGCGGTCCTCTCTTCGGGGTCGCAGCATCTGGAACGTGAGCTCCACCCCCACCGGGGGAGGAGTGGCCGAGATGCTCCAGGTCCTGGTGGGCTACACGCTCGATGCCGGAGTCGATATTCGCTGGCTGGTGATGAGCGGAGACCAGGAGTTCTTCACCGTGACCAAGCGGATGCACAACCGGCTTCACGGGATGCCGGGCGACGGCGGCCCTCTGGGAGCGGCCGAGGCGCGCAAGTACAGATCGGTCACGGACTCGAGTGCAGCGAGCGTCCTCGAGAGAGTCCGAAGCGGAGATGTCGTGCTGTTGCACGACCCGCAGACCGCCGGGCTGGTCCCGCGGCTCGCCGATGCCGGTGCGCGCGTGATCTGGCGGTGCCACATAGGACGGGAGACGGCCAACGACTGGACCGAAGAAGCTTGGTGGTTCCTGCGCCCGTTCCTCGAAGCGTCCGCCGCCTACGTGTTCTCTCTGCGCGAGTACGTGCCCGAGTGGATCGACGCCGGCAAGGTCTCGGTGATCCCCCCGTCGATCGACCCGTTCTCACCCAAGAACCAGGACCTCCCCGACGAGAAGGTATTCGACATCCTCCGGCGGATCGGGGTCTTGGCGGTCGACGAAGGCGGCGACGCCGACACTTCGTTCGTCCGTCGTGACGGGCGTCTGGGTCGTGTCGAGCGCCACGCCTCGATCCTCGCCGGTGAAGGCCCGCTTCTCGATCCTTCGGACCGGCTCGTGCTCCAGGTCTCTCGCTGGGACCGGTTGAAGGACATGGCCGGGGTCATGGAGGGCTTCGTGTCGCGGGTCGGTGGGCGTGTCGACGCCCATCTGGCGCTGGTCGGCCCCTCGGCAGCAGAGGTGCAGGACGACCCCGAGGGCGCCGAGGTGGTAGGGGAATGCGTCGCTGCTTGGGAGGGACTGCCGGCGCAGGCCCGTCGACGAGTGCACCTGGTCACCCTTCCCATGGAGGACGTCGACGAGAACGCCGCGATGGTCAACGCTCTCCAGCGCCACGCGACCGTGATCGTGCAGAAGAGCCTTGCAGAGGGATTCGGCCTCACGGTGGCGGAAGGGATGTGGAAGTCCAAGGCGGTCGTCGCTTCGGCGGTAGGGGGCATCGCGAAGCAGATCGAGCCCGGCACGGGCGTCCTCCTCGAGGACCCCGCCGATCTCGACGCCTTCGGCGACACCTTGGCATCGCTGCTCGAACGCCCGGATGAGATCGCCCGACTCGGTCAGCGGGCGCGCCGGCACGTCCTAGACGGCTACGTCGGCGACATGCATCTGATCCGGTACGCGAAGCTCATCCAGAGCGTCGCGCCTGGCTGAGCACCCTCACCGACGTGCGTCGTGAAGAGCGAGGCCGCCGATGCGCTCGGGCTTGGGATTGCATAGCATCAGTTCGCAGGAGGCGGTGAGAGCATCATGTGTGCTCGCACGCGCTCAACCGTCACGAGCCAGGGAGGGTCGGTCATGGAGGTCCGCGACAAGCTCTACATAAACGGGGCATGGGTGCCCTCTACCGGCACCGGCACCATCGAGGTGATCAACTCCGCCACCGAGGAGGTCATGGGCACCGTCCCCGAGGGTACCCCCGAGGACGTCGACCGTGCGGCGCGAGCGGCGTCGGACGCGTTTCCCGACTGGTCGACCACCTCGGTCGACGAGCGCTCGAAGACCCTGGTGCGCGTCCAGGAGGCGCTCGCCGCTCGCACCGAGCAGATCGCCACGTTGATCTCCCAGGAGGTCGGCATGCCCTTCACGCTCTCGAACATGATCCAGGTCGGGCTTCCGATCATGAGCTTCGCCACGATGTCGCAGATCGTGCACGAGTTCCCCTTCGAGGAGCAGATCGGCAATTCCCTCGTGGTGCGCGAGCCCGTGGGCGTCGTCGGGTGCATCACCCCTTGGAACTACCCGTTGCACCAGATAGCCGCCAAGGTCGCGCCGGCGCTCGCCGCGGGTTGCACAGTGGTGCTCAAGCCCAGCGACGTGGCCCCGCTCAACGCGTTCGTTCTCGCGGAGGTCCTCGACGAGATCGGTCTTCCGCCCGGAGTGTTCAACCTCGTGACCGGGCCTGGGACGGTCGTGGGCGAGGCGATCGCTTCGCACCCGCTCGTCGACATGGTCTCGTTCACCGGGTCGACGCGAGCGGGCAGGCGTGTGATGCAGCTGGCGGCGGACAACGTCAAGAAGGTTGCGCTGGAGCTCGGCGGCAAGTCTCCGAACGTCATCCTCGAAGACGCCGACCTCTCGTCGGCTGTGCCGTCGGGCGTCTCGGCGTGCTTCTTGAATTCGGGCCAGACCTGCTCGGCTCTCACGCGCATGATCGTCCCCCGTTCGCGCCTCGCCGAGGTGGAGGAGATCGCCGTGCAGACAGCGCAGACGTACACCACCGGCGATCCGTTCGACGCCGCCACGCGGCTCGGCCCGCTCGTCTCGGCGGTCCAGCGGGACAGGGTCCGGGGGTACATAAAGAAGGGCGTCGAGGAAGGCGCGAAGCTCCTTTGCGGAGGGGCCGAGGCGCCCGAGGGACTGGACAAGGGCTACTTCGTGGGCCCCACCGTCTTCTCCGACGTGACGAGCGACATGACCATTGCCCAGGAGGAGATCTTCGGGCCGGTGCTCTCGATCATCCCCTACGACACCGAGGAGGAGGCTGTCGCCATCGCCAACGACTCCGTCTACGGGCTCGCGGGCGGTGTGTGGGCTGGTGACAAGGACCATGCCAAGGCGGTGGCCCGCCGTATCCGTACGGGTCAGGTCGAGGTGAACGGTGGCGGCTTCAACCCGGCGGCTCCGTTCGGGGGTTACAAGCAGTCGGGAATCGGCCGCGAGCTCGGTCGCTACGGCCTCGAGGAGTTCCTCGAGGTGAAGTCGCTGCAGCTCTGATCCTCGCCTCCTGCCCTGGCCCTCGGGCGAGCGCAGGCTGGATCTCGACATTTGGGCGCGTACGGCGCGCCAGCGCCCGTGTCCGTGCCTCGGACGTTCCGTCAGTGTCTTCTGTCTGCGCGCCATGCGCCCGTGCCATTCCACCGTTGCCTTATTCGATCGGTTGCGATATATTGAGATATGTCGCAACCGGCCAAGGTGCCGTGGGACAGCGATCTCGAACGGATAGGCATGAAGGGGCAGGACCATGAAGAAGGCAGCGAGACGTCACTTCGGAGGAGCTCTCGGCACGGAGGAAGACGCGCCCCGGCACGAAGGGCACGGGGGACACCACCCGCATCCGAAGGGAGGCCGCTCCAGGAGCCGCCAGCGCCGCTGGGGTCCGTGGTGGGAGGACTGGGGGCCCGAGTGGGGCGGCCCGCCGTCCCGAGGCGGTCCTTTCAGGGCCGGTGCCGGAAGGATGCGCAGAGGTGACATCCGCACCGCCCTGCTCGGCGCTCTCGCCGAGGGCCCGGGACACGGCTACGAGATCATCAACCGCCTCGAGGAGAAGAGCGGAGGGATGTGGAGGCCGAGCCCTGGCTCGGTGTACCCGACGCTCCAGATGTTCGAGGACGAAGGCCTCGTGCGCTCGGAGGAGCGCGACGGCAAGCGTGTGTACGAGCTCACGGATGCAGGAAGAGCCGAGGCAGAAGCTCGCGCGGAGAAGTTCGGCAGCGCACCTTGGGAGGACTGGAGCGAGGGCCTCCACGAGGGCATACGGGGCCTCGTGAAGGCGGGGGAGAAGCTGGGACCTTTGCTGAGGCCGCTCATGATGGCAATGCGACAGGTCGTGATGAACGCGGACCAGACCAAGTTCGAGCGCGCGGGAGAGGTGCTGAAGAAGGCGACGAAGGAGATCTACCAGATCCTCTCGGAGGACTGACCGTAGGTCGGCCGGGGTTCCTCCTTCAGGCACCCATAGCGTGGACGCCACCGTCGACGTGGAGCATCTCGCCCGTCGTCTTGGGCAACCAGTCCGACATCAGCATCACGCACGCTCTGGCGACGGGGTCGCTGTCGGTCACGTCCCAACCGAGCGGAGCGCGGTCGCCCCAAGTGTCCTCGAAGTCCTTGAAGCTCGGGATCGACTTTGCCGCCATCGTGCGGACGGGTCCGGCAGCGACGAGGTTCACCCGGATGCCCTCGGGCCCGAGGTCGCGAGCGAGGTATCGCGCCAGGGACTCGAGCGCGGCTTTCGCCACGCCCATCCAGTCGTATGCGGGCCACGCGACGCGCGCGTCGAAGTCGAGCGCCACCACCGACGACCTGCGCGCTGCTGCTAGCAGAGGACGGAACGACTCAACCAGCGCCTTGAGCGAGTAGGCGGAGATCTCGAGAGCTTGGGCGACGTCCTCCCAGCCTGCGCGAAGGATGTCGCCGCCGAGGCAATCCTGGGGCGCGAATCCGATCGCGTGGAGCAAGCCGTCGAGGCGGCCCCAGCGCGCAGTGAGGTCCTCGGCTGCTGCTCGAAGTTGCTCGGGCTCGGTGACGTCGATCTCGATGACGTCGACCGGCTCGGCGAGCTTGCGGGCGGTCCTCCGGGTGAGCGAGAGCCCGCGACCGGCTCCGGACAGGACGATCTCGGCTCCCTGTTCCTGAGCGACGCGAGCGACACCGAAAGCGAGAGACGCGTCGGTGAGTACCCCGGTCACGAGGATCCGTTTCCCTTTCAATAGGTCGCCCATCGAGGGCGACGCTACTTGGCGCGGGGAAGGGGAGGACCGGTTGGTCGGTTGTGCAAGGGTGGTGCGGTGCAAGTGGGGATCCTCGGTGGGACCGGTCCGCTTGGTCGCGGGCTCGCCCTGCGCCTGGCGGACGTCGGCGTCTCGGTGACCGTCGGGTCCCGCGACCCGAAGAGAGGTGAGGCGCTCGCTTCGGAGTTGACCGGGCAGTGGCCCGACAGGGATCTCGCCATAGTGGGAGGGGACAACGCCGCCGCCTCGCAGGCCGAGATCGTGGTGGCCGCCACGCCCTGGGACGGTTGCGTCCAGACCGTGAGCGAGCTCTCGGGGGAGCTTCACGGAAAGGTCGTGGTGTCCGTCGGGAACGCCCTCGTGAAGCAAGGCCGTGAGATGCTGGCGCTGACCCCGCCTAGAGGCTCGGTGGCGGCGACGCTCCAATCGGCGCTTCCGTCCTCGATGGTCGCCGCCGCGTGTCATCACCTTCCGGCCGGCCCGCTCTCAGATCTCGACGCTGACCTCGACGCGGACGTCCTCGTCTGCTCCGACCACGCCTCAGCGACTCGGGCGACCATGGACTTGCTGGGGGGTATCGCCGGGCTCAGGCCTCTCGACGCCGGAAGCCTGGCGGCCGCAGGGCCCATCGAGGCGTTCACCGCGGTGCTCGCGACCTTGAACATGCGTTACCGGGCCCGCAGCACGCTGCGGCTGTCGGGCTTGGAGGGTGCCGGAGATCCGGGGGGATCGAGGCGATGATGCGGATCTACGACACGCCGCGGCGCGAGGTGGTCGAGTTCGCGCCCGGGCCGCTCGTCACCATGTACTCGTGCGGGATCACGCCCTACGACGCGGCCCACATGGGCCACGCGCAGGTGTACTTGACCTTCGACCTCCTGCAGCGCCGGATGCGCGACCGCGGGCACACCACCAAGCTTGTCCGCAACATCACCGACGTCGACGACGACATCCTGCGCAAAGCGCGCGAGCTGGGTGTCCACTACCTGGACCTCGCGGCTGAGGAGATGGCCCGTTTCGACTCCAACATGCAGGCGCTCGGGCTCCTGCCGGTGCACAGTGAGCCGCGCGCCACCTCGGCGATACCCGACATCCTCTCGCTGATCGGCGCGGTCCTCGACTCCGGCCACGCGTACACCTCCGGCGGCGCCGTGTACTTCGACGTGTCGTCGTTCGACCGCTTCGGTCAAGTGAGCCACTTGCCCCGTTCCGAGATGCTTAGGCTCGCCGCCGAGAACGGGGGGAACCCGGACGACCCGGCCAAGCGCGACCCCCTCGACTTCGTCTTGTGGCAACCTTCCGCTCCCGACGAGCCCGCCTGGGAGTCGCGTTGGGGCCCCGGAAGGCCCGGGTGGCACATCGAGTGTTCGGCACTCGCGATGCGCGAGCTGGGCGAGACCGTCGACGTGCACGGAGGAGGACGAGACCTCGTCTTCCCGCACCACGAGTGCGAGGCGGCGCAATCGGAGTCGGTGACGGGTACGACCTTCAGCCGCCACTGGCTGCACATCGGCATGGTCGGCCTCGACGGCCGCAAGATGTCGAAGTCGCTCGGGAACCTGGTATTCGTCGACGACTTGCTCAAGGATTGGGAGCCCATGATGTTGCGTCTCGCGTTGCTGGCTCACCATTACCGTTCCGATTGGGAGTGGGAGACGAGCGACCTCGTGGCAGCCGCGCAACGCCTCGAGCGCTGGCGTTCCGGCTCGGGCCGCAGTCCCTCGAGCCCTGCGTTGACGGAGCAGGTGCGCCGGCATCTCGACTCCGATCTCGACGCGCCCGAGGCGCTGGTGGCGATCGACGAGGCCGCCGAGTCAGGCCGTGACGTGACGGAGGCGGCGCTACTGCTGGGAGTGACGCTGTTAGGGGTGACGCTGTGAGCGGGGCGAGCGAGGTGAGCGGCGGGGTGAGTGAGGCGAGCGACGTCGGTCAGGTGACCGTCCGCCTCCCGGACGGCTCGAACAAGCAACTGCCGTCGGGGTCGACAGCGCTCGACCTCGCGAAGGCGATCGGCAAGCGACTTGCCGCTGCCGCGGTGGCGGCCACCGTCGACGGCCACGAGGTCGACCTTGGCGAGCCCCTGCGCGACGGGACCGAGGTGGCGATCCTCACCGAGAACTCCGACCCCGGGCGCGTGGTGCTTCGCCACTCCACCGCACACGTGCTGGCGCAAGCGGTGCTCGACCTGTGGCCCGGGGCCAAGTACGCCATCGGTCCGGCGATCGCCGACGGCTTCTACTACGACTTCGCGCTCCCCGCCGGTGCGACCTTCAGCGACGAGGACATCGGACGCATCGAGTCGCGCATGCGAGAGATCGTCGCCGAGAACCAGCCTTACGTGCGCGAGGAGCACTCGATCTCCGAGGGGCTCTCCCTGTTCGCCGACCAGCCCTTCAAGCGCGAGATCATCGAGGGCGTCTCCTCGCAGGCCGACCTCGCGGCGGAGGCGGCCGGCGACATCGCCCCCGGTGCGAACGAGGTGAGCGTCTATCGCAACCCGTCCGCGTCAGCCGATGCAGCCGACGACGGCTTCGTCGACCTGTGCCGGGGACCTCACGTTCCGTCCACCGGCCGACTCGGCCACTTCCGCCTCTTGCGGGTCGCCGGCGCCTACTGGCGCGGCGACGAGCACCGCCCACAGCTCCAGCGCATCTACGGGACCGCGTGGGAGAGCGAGTCGGCGCTCGCCGAGCACCTGCACCGCCTTGAGGAGGCTGAGCGCCGCGACCACAGGCGAATCGGAGCGGAGCTGGACCTGTTCTCCTTCCCGTCCGAGATCGGTTCGGGGTTGGCCGTGTTCCACCCGAAGGGATCGATCATTCGGATGCTGATGGAGGACTACGCGCGGAAGCGACACCTCGCCTCCGGCTATCAGTTCGCCTACTCGCCGCACATCACGAAGGCGGAGCTTTTCGAGACCTCGGGTCACCTGCAGTGGTTCGAGGAGTCGATGTTCCCGCCCATGCACCTCGAGGAGGGACACGAGTACCGGCTCAAGCCGATGAACTGTCCGTTTCACATCCTGATATATCGCTCCCGTCAGCGCTCCTACCGGGAGCTGCCCGTCCGACTGTTTGAATTCGGCACGGTCTACCGCTACGAGAAGTCGGGGGTCGTCCACGGCCTCACCCGCGTTCGCGGCATGACTCAGGACGACTCGCACATCTTCTGCACCTACGAGCAGATGCCTGGCGAGCTCGCCTCGTTGCTCACCTTCGTCTTGGACCTGCTGCGCGACTTCGGGCTCGAGGACTTCTACCTCGAGCTCTCCACGCGCCCCGAGGGCAAGGCCGCGGGTACCGAGGAGGAGTGGGAGACGGCGACCGATGCTCTTCGCGCGGCGGCAGGAGCGATGGGGCTCGACCTGCAGATGGACGAGGGAGGTGGTGCGTTCTACGGCCCGAAGATCTCGGTCCAGGCGCGCGACGCGATCGGAAGGTACTGGCAGGTCTCGACGATCCAGCTCGACTTCCAAGAGCCGCGGCTGTTCGGTCTCGAGTACGTCGGCGCGGACAACGCACGCCACCGTCCGGTCATGATCCACCGAGCACTGTTCGGCTCCGTCGAGCGCTTCTTCGCGATCCTCCTCGAGCACTACGCCGGCGCGCTGCCGACGTGGCTCATGCCGACCCAGGTCGTGGTGCTTCCCGTGCGCGACGACCATGACTCTTATGCAGAGCACGTTGCCGTCACCTGTCGCGAGGCGGGGCTGCGCACCGAGGTCGACTTCGCCACCGAGCCGCTCGGAAGCCGAGTCCGCCGATGGAAGCTCGAGAAGGTCCCCTATGTGCTCGTGGTCGGCGACGAGGACACCGCCAACGCGACCGTGGGAGTGAACGCGCGGGGTTCCGAGCATCCCGACCGTGGTATCGCACTCGACGTTTTCGTCGACTCGGTTCTCGCAGAAGTGGAAGCGCACGGCAGCCCCGAGAAGGGTGGGGGAGCGTCTGCGCCGGACTCGGTGAGTGAATGACCCTCGAGCATCTGTGGGCCGGCTGGCGCCGCGAGTACGTCGCCTCGGTGGTCGACGCAGGTGAGCGCGACGACGAGTCGTGCGTGTTCTGCCGGATCCTCGCCCTCGGGGAGCCCGACGCGACCAATGGCATCGTCTGGCGCGACGAGCTCACTTTCGCCGTCCTGAACGCTTACCCCTACGCGAGCGGCCACCTGCTCGTCATGCCTGTGCGGCATGTGTCGGACTTGAAGGACCTGACCGCGGGCGAGGGCGCGGGGCTCTGGAAGGCGACCCTTGCGGCTGTCGCCGCGATCAACTCCGCGTACAACCCCGACGGGATCAACATGGGCGCGAACCTCGGACGTGCCGCCGGCGCCGGGATCCCGAGGCACGTCCATCTGCACGTCCTGCCTCGATGGGCCGGGGACACCAACTTCATGACCTCCGTCGCCGGGCTGCGGGTCATGCCGGAGTCGCTGCCCGAGAGCTGGCGCAGGTTGCACGAGGCCTGGGACAGCGCTTGAGCTCGCAATAGCATCGCAATAGACGGTGACCCGTGACGTTGCCAACTAATAGGTATGCACAAGACATTGACAACAATGCGGTCCTCGGTGGCCAATTCCGGGACCGCTCACGGATAATCCCAAGCAACTCCTAGTCAGTTTCGGTGAATTGAAGCTGTGGCGGCGTTATTCAGGCAGGGAGTGAGGCGGATGGACATGGACGGGATCGAGAAAGTGATCGACGGGTCGAAGCGCTTCTCCAGGCGCGAGGCCATGGGTCGGGCTACGAAGGGCGCCATCGTTGCAGGAGTCGCCGGCTGGGTGACCCCTGAGATCCTGATGGCCAAGCCCGCCGCGGCTGCGGCCATTTCGGCGCCGGGCGGCGGTGGAGGATCCGGCGGCGGCGGAGGCAGCGGAGGCGGCGGCGGCGGCAGCAGCGGCAGCGGCAGCGGAGGCAGCGGCGGTACCCCGGGCGCTGGTGTCTCGGTCTCGACCGGCGGTGGAGGGTCCACCCCGGGCGCCGGTGTCTCGGTCTCGACCGAATCGGGAGGGATCACGGCGGACGCCACCGGCTCGGCGTCCCCCGGTTCGGGTGGCCAGGCGCCGGGTTCGGGACCGGCTACGTCCGCAGGTGGCTCCGGTACCGGAGGTACGCATGGGTCCATCAATGGACGGGCCGCAGGCAAGACACCGGGCTCCGGCGGTGGGTCCGGTGGATTCAGCGCGCTTACCGACACTGGGATCGGTGTCGGGTCGGCAGCCCTTGTGGCCGGCGCAGGCTGGGCGGTGACTCATTGGGTAGCCGGGATGGCGAAGCCGGCGACTGTGACTGACGGCGGTCCCGTGGACGACGGCCCGGCGGAATAGCTGCTTCTTTGCTGCAATCGGTCGAGGATTCATGACCACCGAAAGCTCGGTCTCGGTGTCATCGGCGGAGCGTGAATTGCTCCTCGAGCCGGCGCGTACCGCCGTGACTGGCTCAACAACGCGCGCCGGTAAGTCGCCCCACGCTTCCTCTGTGACGCGACACGTCGTGGGCACACACTGGGAGCACTGCTCCCCGACCATGCAAGGGCTGTCGTTCCGCTTTGCCGTTCGGTGCACCGATCAGAGGCTGGGACTTCATTTGGAGTCCCTTCTGGCTCCATTACGCGTGACGGGACCCGCGGCGCATTGGTACTCGCTGGTGACCCGGTCCGCTGGACGCGTCGATGTCAGGCTCGACGACACAACGGTCGCGAGCCTCCCCGACGCCCAGAGCGCGGCCGCGTGGCTTCTCTGGGACCTGAATCGTGCCGTGGTCGATGCGAGTTCCGAACACCTCCTGTTTCATGCGGGGGGTGTGCAGGCGGGCGACTCAGGCGTCCTTCTTCCCGCACCGTCGGGGTCGGGCAAGACGACTCTCGTTGCTGCCCTCGTGCAAGCAGGCCTCGGTTACTTGTCCGACGAGGTGATCGCGCTCACGGGTTCGGGTGCTCAATTGCTTCCCTACTCGAAGCCGCTCACGTTGAAGGCCGGGACGTTCGAATTGCTGAGAGGTCTACAGCCGGCCTTCGAACCGGCGCCGACGGGATTGGTCGGCGACGAGTGGCACTTACGTCCTACCGACATCCGCGCCGACGCGGGTGGCGGGCCGTGCCGACCGAAGGTGATCGTCTGCCCACGTTACGTACCAGGCGCTGTCACGACTCTCAGGAGACTGGAACCAACCGAGGCGTTCCTCGCGATCATGGTCAACACGGTCAACCTGAAGAGCCATGGGGCCCGAGGCGTTCAGTTGCTCGCAGATCTCGTCGAACAGTGCGACACCTATCAGCTCGAGATGTCGGACCTCCGCGAAGCGCGTCGGATCGTGCTCGGCTTGCTGCCGCGTCAAGGAGAATGAGTGTTGGCTGGTAAGAGCTCCGGCACATCGGACATCGTCGACAGCGCTTGGCCCGAAGCGACCACGATTCTCACGACGCGCCCTTCCATGGCGCCTGTACCCGTGGACGACGGTCTGGCCGTTTACGACGACGTCGGGCAGGTCATCATCATGCTCAACTCCAGTGCTTCGGCCGTGTGGCGTTGCTGCGACGGTCACGCGAGTTTCGAGCAGATCGTGGCGGACCTGGCCCGGTGTCATTCAGTGGACACCGACGAGCTACGAGAGGATGTGTGGAGGACCATGCGCAAGCTTGCGAGCCTCGGCCTCGTGAGCGACGCCCGAGCAGTGCCTTAGTCACTGACGTTCCCGGCCTAGCTGGCCTTCCTAGTTGTCCTTCGCCTTCACGAGGCGGTCCACGAGGTTGGAGGGCACGACGTCGTAGTGGTCGTGCTCGACGCGGAATCGCCCGCGTCCGCCGGTCAGTGAACGGAGGTCTACCGCGTACCGCTGGATCTCCGAAGTCGGCACGAGCACGGTGATCTGCTGGAAACCCCCGTCGAGGGTGTCGGTGCCCTGCACTCGCCCGCGACGCGAGTTGAGGTCGCCGAGTATGTCGCCCTGCATCGCAGCGGGGACGGTTACCTCGAGTCGCGAGATCGGCTCCAAGAGCACTGGACCAGCGCTCACCATGGCCTCCTTGAACGCCATCGAGCCCGCCATCTTGAAGCTCATCTCCGACGAGTCGACCGAGTGGTACTTACCGTCGTAGCAAGTGACCTGGACGTCCACGACGGGATATCCGTGGACACCGCCCATGGTCATCGCCTCCATTACGCCTTTCTCGACGGCCGGGATGTACTGCTTGGGGATCGCTCCGCCGACCACCTGGTCGACGAAGTGGAATCCCTCGCCGCGCTCGAGCGGTTCGATCCGGATCGAGGCCACTCCGAACTGGCCGTGTCCACCGGTCTGCTTCTTGTACTTGCCCTCGGCGTCGGCTTGCTTGCTGATCGTCTCGCGGTAGGGGACGAGCACCTCCTCGGTCTCGAGCTCCACCCCGAACTTCCGCTGCAGTCGCTCGGCCGACACAGCGAGGTGGGTCTCACCCGTACCGCGCAGGATCGTCTGATGGGTCTCGTCGACGCGCTCGACCGTCAACGCAGGGTCCTCGTCCTGCAGTCGGTGCAGTCCGGTCATGAGCTTGTCTTCATCCCCTTTGGACTTCGGTCGAATGGCGAGAGCCAGCAACGGGGACTCGGGTTCCGGCCTCGGGAGGGTGACCGGGGTTCCCTTGGGGGCGAGAGTGTCTCCCGTCGCGGTGTCTGTCAGCTTGGGCACCGCAACGATGTCCCCGGCTTGTGCCTCGCTGGCCGGCTCGGTGTCGTGGCCCCTCAGCACCTGAAGCACGTGCAGCCTCTCGTCGGTGTGCGTCCGCGGGTTTGTGAGCACAGTGTCCGGGCGAATGGTCCCCGACAGCACGCGGAGCAACGAGATCTTCCCGACGTAGGGGTCCGAGATCGTCTTGAAGACCCTCGCGAGCGGCTGGCCACCGGGATCGGCGGAGACCTGGTGCTCGTTGTCTCCGGCGTTGACGGTCACGGGCGGGCGCTTGTCGGGAGAAGGCGCGAGCTCGGCGATCAGGCTCGCGAGCCTGTCTATCCCGACCCCTGTCGCTGCAGAGCCGCAGACCACCGGGAACACCAAGCCCTGGGTCATCCCGGTTGCGAGAGTGGCCTCGAGCTCTTCGGAGGAGGGGATCTCGCCTTCGAGGTACCGCTCCATGAGTGCGTCGTCGCCGACGACGATCCCTTCGACGAGCTGCTCTCGCACCTGGTGCTCGGTGTCGGCGAGGTCGTCGGGTATCGGCCCCGAGCTGGATTTTCCGTTGTCGTAGGTGATCGCTGTGTCGGTCAAGAGGTCGGCTATGCCGCGGAAGGCGGTTTCCTCGCCCACTGGGAGCTCGAGCGGTGCGATCCCCGCCCCGAAGGTGTCGCGCAGCTGGGCGAGCGTCCTGTCGAAGCTCGCGCGCTCACGGTCGAGCTTGTTCACTAGCACCAGTCGCGGCAGCCCGAGCTCGGCTGCGAGCTGCCAGGCCGCCTCGGTCTGTGCCTCCACTCCCTCCACCGCGCTCACGACCACGACCACTAGGTCGGCTACCGAGCACGCCGCTCGCACCTCCGAGAAGAAGTCGGCGTATCCCGGCGTGTCGATGACGTTGAGCTTCACGTCACCGACGACTGCCGGAGCCATCGCCAGCGAGAGAGACATGTGGCGCTTGACTTCCTCGGGTTCGAAGTCGGTAACGGTGGAGCCGTCGTCCACCTTGCCGAGCTTGGTTGTGGCCCCGGTGGCGAACAGCAGGGCCTCGGCCACGCTCGTCTTTCCGGCTCCGTTGTGGCCGACCAGCGCCACGTTGCGGATGCGGGACGGTGGATAGCTCGCCACCCGCGGACCTCCCCTCGATCGTTGCATGCGCAGCGCAAAAGCGCGACGCCGACGCGAAAGCGCCGTGAACGGGCAGCCTACCGGTGGCGGTCGCGCCCGTCAGAAGCGGGTTCCGGCGTCTCCCGGAGAGGCCTTAGGACCCTTGGGACCACCGGGGACCGGCGATAAGCTGGTCGCAACCCCAGGAGGATCTTCAGAGATGTTCGATGGTCGTTGGCGCCACGCCGTGGACCGCACCACGCAGCCGGTCGGCCAGGCGCTAGTCCGAGCCCGGATCAACGCAGACGTGCTCACGGTCTTCGGCCTGGCAATGTCGGTCGTCACCGCGTTCGTGGTCGGGTCGGGACACTTGATCATCGGGATCCCGATGCTCTTTGCCACTGGCTTGCCCGACCTCTTCGACGGTCCGGTGGCCAAGGCCTCGGGCACCGCGTCCAAACGGGGCTCGTTCTTCGACTCGGTCGCGGACCGGGTCTCCGACGGCTTCATGTACGGGGGGATCGCCTGGTACCTGGCATCCCATCACCACGGCACGATCGTGCTGCTTCCCTTTGCGATCTTGGCAGTCACCTCCCTCATCTCCTATCAGCGCGCCAAGGCCGAGCTGTTGGGGCTGTCCTCGGGGGGAGGTCTCATGGAGCGAGCGGAGCGATTCATCCTCCTCGGGGTCTGCTTCCTCGCCGGCTACTTCGACGCAGCGGCCTTCGTTGTCACCTTGTGGGTCTTCTTCGGGCTCGTGACGGCCACGGCTGCCGGTCGCTTCGTGAGGATCTGGCAGGAGGCGGAGGGGCCAGTTCGTCCGGTGCGATCCGATCGCCCGATGCGTGCCACACGCACGGCCGGCTCTCCGGTCGGGCCCGAGTTCGAATCCGTCGGTCCGCCTCGGGTGGGTCGCCGGCTCGCCCACTGGAGGGACCCGCGATCCGACTCCCGCTGGAAGGCCTGGCGTGAAGCCCGTTCCGACGAACCTCTCAACCGGTGGTGGGCGAGGCGCGACGCCGATTCACCCGCTCGCAGGCAGGCCCGCACATGGCGCGAGCGGCGCCAGGCGCGGCTACGAGAGAGCGGCGGGCGCTTGCACTCACGGGTGGGTCGTCACTCGTGGCCAGACGGTACCGACGGCAGCGCCGACGGTATCTAGTCGACGCCGTCAACTGCTCAAATCGGAGCCAGGTGTCCAAGGGCTCTCGCATCGCCTCTTACCTCCGCGCGCGGGCCACTTACTTGACCTACCGCGGCCTCGGCAGCGGTATGCGACTGCTGCCGGAGCCTGCAGCGGCGGCGAGCGCGACCACCGTGGGCCTGGCACTGAGCGTCTTCCGTCGCGACGAGCGCGCCATGTACGCACGGCACGTGGGCCGCGTGATCGGTCGGCGACTCACGGAGAAGGAAGCCAAGGCGTGGACGAGACGCGCTTTCCTCCACTACTCGCGCTACTGGCTCGAAGGGGCGCGCCTACCCGCCGTGCCTCCCGAGGTCGTGCGCGCGCGTTTCGAGGTGGAGGGATTCGAGAACCTCGTCGACAGCAGCGCCGCAGGCCGCGGTGTGATCATGGCTCTCCCGCACATCGGGACTTGGGAGTGGGGTGGGGCTTGGCTCGCTCTCAGCGGTTATCCCATGACGAGCGTCGCAGAGCCTCTACAGCCTCCAGAGCTGTACGAATGGTTCGTCTCCCAGCGCGAGGCGATGGGGCTCACGATCGTTCCGCTGGACCACGACGTCGGCGGCGTGCTGCTGAGGACCCTGAGAGCGGGAGGGCTGGTCGGGTTGCTCTGTGACCGCGACATACCCGGCAACGGGGTGGAGGTCGAGTTCTTCGGTGAGCGAACCTCGCTTCCGGGGGGACCAGCGACATTGGCTCTGCGCACGGGCGCGGCGATCCTGCCGACCGCCGTCTACAGCGAGCCGAACAAGGGGCACACCGCGGTCATCATGCCGCCGGTTCCAACTGACCGGAAGGGATCGCTTCGCGAGGACGTGCAACGAATCACTCAATTGGTGGCTAGGGACCTCGAAGTGCTCATACGCCGCGCCCCCGAGCAGTGGTACCTCTTCCAACCCAACTGGCCCAGCGACTCCGAAGTGCTCGCCGACAAGGGCGAGTGACGAGATTGAGCGCGTGACGAGATTGAGCGGACAATGAGTTGAGCAGGGCCCTTCGCGTTGCTGTCGTTTGTCCCTACAGCCTCAGCCGCCCAGGCGGAGTTCAAGGCCAAGCGGTGGGACTCGCGCTCGCGCTCTGCGAGGCCGGCCACGAGGCGGTCGTGCTGGCCCCGGCGGACGGGCCGCTCGACATTCCCGGTCTAGGGAAAGCCGGCCTCGTCACGCTCGGGCACTCGATACCGGTCCCCGCCAACGGCTCGGTCGCGCCGGTGTCGATCAGTCCGCTGGGTGGGTTGCGGGCCATGCGAGCGCTTCGCGCCGGGGGTTTCGACGTCGTGCACCTCCACGAGCCCCTCGCGCCGGGCCCGAGTTACGCCTGTCTGATGGTCGGACATGTGCCGAAGGTCGGAACGTTCCACCGGTCGGGGACCGGAGTCGCTTACCGCGCCCTCGGTCCATTGGCGCGCAGCGCCGCGAGGAGACTGGACGTTCGATGCGCGGTCTCGCCCGAGGCCATGGCGACGGCTTCGGGTGTGCTCGGCGGCTCCTACGAGCTGGTCGGCAACGGTGTCGACGTCGATCGCTTCGCCCGTGCCGAGCCGTGGGCCACGACGGGCCCGACGGTGCTCTTCGTCGGACGACACGAGAAGCGCAAAGGGCTGGGCATCCTTCTAGACGCCTGGGACGTGCTCTCGGCTTCGAACGGCAGCTCCGGTCCGCCGGGCACGTTGTGGGTGGCAGGCGTCGGCCCCGAGACGGAAGTGCTGCGCCGCCGCCATCCGGATGTCCCGAATGTCCAGTGGCTCGGCAGGATCGGCGATGACGAGCTCGCCTCGCGACTGGCGGGTGCCCACCTGCTCTGCGCCCCCTCGCTCGGTGGCGAGTCGTTCGGCATCGTTGTCGTCGAGGGCATGGCGGCTCGGGCCGCCGTCATAGCCAGCGACATCCCTGGTTACGCGTTCGCAGCCGGCGACCGCGCCCTGCTCGTTCCGCCGGGCGACATAGGAGCCCTTTCGAACGCTCTCGCTCAGGGTCTGTCCGACGCCGTGTCAGGCACCGGGATCTGCGCTCCGTCAGCGCTGGACGATGCATCTTCACAAGCGAGGAAATGGTCTATGCAGGCCCTCGCGACCCGATACGAGGGCATCTACAGAGCGCTCGTAGACTGACCGGGTGCCCAGCGAACCTCCGGCAGCAGGACAGCCCGACGCTCGGGGATCCTCCGGCTCGTCGAGGTCCGGCAGGTCGAGGTCTCGAGCGTCTCGCTCCGGGGCGCCACGCTCCGGGGCTTCCCGCTCTACGAGATCTGACGGCTCGTCGGATGGCGCTTCGCCGGAGGCACGCCGACGCCAAGGTGGCCAGGGTGGAAACGCCGGCCGGGGTGGAAACGGCGGCCAAAGCCGCCAGGGGGGTCGCGGCCGCGGCAACGCAGCAGGCAGGTCAGGACGTGCGGCCGACTCCGCGACCCGCCCCGCGACCACCCGCGCCGCCGCTACGAGCGCCCTCACGATCCCGCCGCTTGATCCCGAGATCCAGTCTCCGGTAGGCGCCGGCCTGTCGGCGCGTAGTGATGACGTGTCCGCATCGCACAGAAACAAGCGACGGGCACGCGCGATAGCTGCCTTGCCGGGCGTGGTCGTGTTCGGGATCGTCGCCCTGGTGATGACAGGTGTCGGGTTGACGATTGTCGGCCTGGTGGCCGGCGCCGCGGCAGGCGTCGTCGTATCCGTGTCTGCGTGGCTCGGTGGCACGTCCGTGATCCTGCGCTCACTCGGGGCTCACCGAGTGGACGAGGAGGAAGTTCCGCGCGCGCACAACCTCGTGGAAGGGCTGTGCGCAAGCATGGGCCTGCCAGTACCTGCTATTTGGATGGTGGAAGAGCAGGCTCGTGATGCCCTTGCGTTGGGACGCGGTCACCGGACCGCGGCGCTCGTGTTGACAACCGGTCTGGCGGAGACGCTCGATCCTGTGGCCCTCGAAGGGGTGATCGCCCACGAGCTCACGCACGTGAAGCGGTGCGACATCAGCCCGGCGACGGTGTCGGCAGCGGTGCTGCTTCCGTTCGCGCTGTTCGTCCCTGCGGTGGGTGGCCTGGTTCACCGGTTGGCCGGAAGGGGGAGGGAGTTCCACACCGATCGGCTCGCGGTGGGCGTCACCAGGTACCCGCCGGGTCTTCGCGACGCGCTGTCGGCCATGACCGAGGGTCCGCTTCCGAGACTCGGGTCGTCCCTCGCGAACGGAGCAGTGGCGCGGGCGACGCGTTGGCTGTGGACCATCGCGCTGCCCGAACCGGCCCGCTCACGCCCGACTGCAGCTTGGAACGATCCGGATCGCGCCGTCGGCGAGCTCGACGCCGTGGTGGTTCGCATAGCGGCACTCGACGAATGGTGATCACCCGCTAGCTCTGCCTGGGTCGTCGCCACGAGAGCGCCAAGCGAGCCCGAAGGGCGCTCGAGGCCTGTTCGGTAGACTGTTTTCGATGACCGACGCAGGACAAAGCTCTGTGACCAGCTCCGGCGGTCGTGTCACCGGGACCTTTACCGTGAAGCGCGGCCTGGCCGAGATGCTGCGTGGTGGCGTGATCATGGACGTGGTCACCGACGAGCAGGCGCGCATCGCCGAGGACGCAGGTGCGGTGGCCGTGATGGCGCTCGAGAGAGTGCCCGCCGACATTCGTGCTCAGGGCGGGGTGGCGCGCATGAGCGACCCCGCGCTCATAGAGGCGATCCAGCGCGCGGTGACGATCCCGGTCATGGCGAAGGCACGCATCGGCCATTTCGCAGAGGCCCAGGTCCTCGAAGCGCTCGGAGTGGACTACGTGGACGAGAGCGAGGTGCTCACCCCGGCGGACGAGGCGAACCACATAGACAAGTGGGCTTTCAAGGTTCCGTTCGTCTGTGGCGCAACGACCCTCGGCGAGGCCCTGCGGCGCATATCCGAAGGCGCAGCGCTCATCCGCTCGAAGGGCGAGGCCGGCACGGGGAACATCGTCGAAGCCGTGCGGCACCTTCGTTCGATCCTCGGCGGCATGAAGAGATTGACCCAGACCGATCGGACCGAGCTGTACGCCGCAGCGAAAGATCTCGCTTCCCCCGTGGACCTCGTCATGGAGGTTGCACAGACCGGGCGGCTTCCCGTGCCGCTGTTCTGCGCCGGCGGCATCGCCACCCCCGCCGACGCCGCCCTCGTGATGCAGCTTGGCGCTGAGGCCGTCTTCGTGGGCTCGGGGATCTTCAAGAGCGAGGACCCGGCCCGCCGGGGTCGCGCGATCGTCGAGGCGACCACGCACCACGGAGACCCTCAGATCGTGGCAAAGGTGTCGCGGGGTCTCGGGACTCCGATGGCGGGCCTCGAGATCGGCACGCTGTCGCAGCACATGGCCGAGCGCGGCTGGTAGTGCGCGGCTGTTAGGAGAGGTGGTCATGCAGCGCGACCAGTGCGACAGAGCGAGCGAGGTGCCCCCAGGTGCTGGTCGGCGTGCTCGCGCTTCAGGGCGACATCGAAGAGCACCGAGCGGCGCTAGGTGATCTCGGCGTAGAGAGCCGCCCGGTCCGCCGGGCCGACGACCTTGCGGGTCTCGACGGCATCGTCCTGCCCGGCGGTGAGTCGACGACGATGTCGATGCTGCTCGAGTCCTCGGGGATCGCCGACCGCCTCGGCAAGGAGCTTGCCTCTGGCCTCCCTGCCTTCGGCACGTGCGCCGGCATGATCCTCCTGGCGAGCGCAATCAGCGACGGCCGTCCCGACCAGCGCTGCTACGGCACGATCGACATCGTCGTCCGCCGCAACGGCTACGGCCGCCAGCTCGACTCCTTCGAAGGCGACGTTCGCGTGAGCGCTCTCGGAGCCGAAGCTTTTCACGGCGTCTTCATTCGCGCTCCCGTGGTGGAGTCCGCGGGCCGGGACGTCGAGGTGCTGGGCGAGATCGAGGCTCCGAGCAGCATGGCGCGGCTCGATGGGGCTGATGGCACCTCGACCCCCGTGGTCCTGAGGCAGGGACGGGTCCTCGTGTCGGCGTTCCATCCGGAGCTCACGCCCGACCGGAGGCTCCACAGCTTCTTCGTCTCGATGATCGAGGTCTCCAAAGGCTCTGTCCCGAAAGGCTCTGCCTCCAAGGGCTCTGTCTCCAAAGGCTCGAAAGACAAGAAAGGCAGCTAGACATGTCCGGTCATTCGAAGTGGGCGACCACCAAGCACCGCAAGGCGGCCGTCGACAAGGCGCGGGCCAAGGTGTTCGCCAAGCTCATCCGTCAGCTCGAGGTGGCAGCACGCGAAGGCGGTGGCGACATGTCGGCCAACGCGACCCTGCGCACGATGTACGAGAAGGCGCGAGCCGCTTCCGTGCCGACCGACACCATCGAACGCGCGATAAAGAGAGGGACCGGAGAGCTCGAGGGTGTCCAGTACTCCGAGGTCACCTACGAGGGGTACGCACACGGCGGAGTGGCCGTGATCGTCGAGTGCCTCACCGACAACCGCAACCGCACCGGGGCCGAGGTCCGAAACATCTTCACGCGAAACGGCGGATCGACAGCAGAGCCAGGAGCCGTGTCGTGGCAGTTCCAACGAAAGGGCGTGATAACTCTCCCGGGTGCCGTCGACGAAGAGAAGATCATGGAGATCGCCGCTGACGCCGGAGCAGAAGACTTGAGCGACGAAGGCGACCAGTTCGTCCTGACGTCGGCCCCGGGAGATCTGCACGCGGTGGCGGGCGCACTTGAGGCGGCCGGCATCACACCCGAGTCGGCGGAGGTCGCGATGGTCCCGTCGACCACCGTGCCTGTCACCGACGAGGCCGAGGCTCGGCGCGTGCTCCGGCTGCTCGAGGCGCTCGACGACGACGACGACGTGCAGAACGTCTGGTCGAACTTCGACATCCCCGACGAGGTCCTCACAGCCGCCGCTGAATGACCCCGGGCCCTCGGCCCGGTCTGCGTTCTCAGGCTGGGACATCCACCAGCTAGGCACACCCGATTGATACAGTCGAACGGGTGTTCGTCCTCGGAATAGACCCTGGGCTCTCACGTTGTGGCTACGGGGTGGTTCGCCAATACGGGAGCCATCTGGCTGCCACCGCGGGTGGAGTGGTGACGACCGACCCCGAGACCCCCCTCCCTGAGCGGTTGCACACGATGCTCGTGGAATTGCGCGGGCTCGTTCGCGACGTGCGGCCCGACGCCGTGGTAGTGGAGAGGGTGTTCTTCCAGACCAACGCTCGCACCGCCATGGCGACCGGACAGGCCGGCGGGCTTGCGCTGGTAGCGGCGCAAGAGGCCGGGTGCGAGATCGCTCAGTACACCTCGAACGAGGTGAAGATGGCGGTGGTCGGATTCGGCAGTGCTTCGAAGGACCAGGTGCAGCGCATGGTGGCGGCGCTGCTCGACCTGCCCGAGCCGCCGAGCCCTCCTGACGTCGCGGACGCGCTTGCACTTGCACTCTGCCATCTGACGGCGCAGCCTCTGCGGCGCGCGATCGAGGCGGCCGATGCGTCCTCGGGACACCGGCTCTCCGGGGACGACCTGCCCTCGACCGCGCACGATCTCTCGCCGGCCGTCAGCGGTTCGACGGTCCGCTCCGGGAGCACAGCATGATCGGCTGGCTCCGGGGAGAGTTGCTCGCGCGCACGCTCGAGGGCGAGCTGCTCGTAGACGTGGGAGGCGTGGGCTACCGAGTGAGCGTCCCCACTCCTTTCTTGGCGCGCGCCGGAGACCAGGGCGACGAGGTTCGCCTTCACGTCCACACCCACGTGCGCGAGGACGCGATCGTGCTCTACGGCTTCGCCACTCCGGAGGAACGTAGATGCTTCGAGGCGCTGCTCGGAGCCCACGGTGTGGGACCGTCGCTCGCCCTTGCGGTGCTGTCCGTCCTCACCCCGCCGGACCTCGTCCGCGCGGTGATGGAGGAGGATCTGGGGGTCCTCTGTGAGGTGCCCGGCGTCGGCCGGAAGACCGCAGCGCGCCTGGTGATCGACTTGCGCTCTCGCCTGGAGTTGCCTGCCATGAACGGTTCCGAAGTCCCCGGTGGCGGAGGTGCCGGGGGCAGCTCCCGCTCTGAAGTTCGCGCCGCGCTCGTCGAGCTCGGCTACGGGCCCGACGAGATCAGGCGAGCTCTCGACAGCATCCCTGCGGAGGGGACCGTCGAGGACCTGCTGCGGCATGCGTTGCGCGAGCTCGCCGTCGCCTCCAGGTGAGGCACGGCGCATGAGCGGCAGGCGCGAAGTGATAGCTCCCGAGCGCGATGCGGACGTCGCCGGCGAAGACCCACTCGTCGGTGGCGACGCGAACGACGAGGAGACGAGGCCTGTTGATCCCGCGCCCGACCCGGCGGAGTTCGCAGACGAGGTCCGCCTTCGGCCGCGGTGTCTGGACGAGTTCCTTGGCCAGCCCCAGCTGACAGAGCACCTCGAGATCGTCCTCGAGGCAGCTCGTCGCAGGGGCCAACCAGTCGACCATCTCCTGTTCGCGGGACCACCTGGCTTGGGAAAGACGTCGCTGGCCGGGATCGTGGCGACGGAGATGGGTGTCGGTTTCCGAGTTACTTCGGGACCTGCGCTGGCGCGCACCGGAGACCTGGCGGCGATCCTGACCGACCTCCAACCTCGGGACGTCCTCTTCATCGACGAGATCCACCGGCTTCCACGTCCGGTCGAAGAGGTGCTCTACCCGGCAATGGAGGACTTCCAGCTCGACATCCTGATCGGCAAGGGCCCCACAGCCCGATCGATCCGGCTCGACCTGCCGAGGTTCACCCTCATAGGCGCCACGACTCGCACTGGGCTGCTGACGGGGCCACTTCGCGACCGCTTCGGGTTCCTCGGCCGTCTCGACCTCTACGCGGCAGACGACCTCTGCGGGATAGTGACGCGATCTGCAGGGATACTCGGTGTCGACGTGAAGCCGGAAGGAGCCTGGCAGATCGCATCTCGTGCGCGGGGCACGCCGCGGATAGCCAACCGGTTGCTTCGTAGAGTGCGCGACTTCGTCGAGGTGCGCGCCCACGGTCCCGTAACTGGTGAGTTGGCGGCCTCGGGGCTCGACCTCTTCGGCATCGACCTGCTCGGGCTCGACAAGGTGGACCGTGCGATCCTCGACGCCCTCTGCACGCGGTTCGGGGGCCGGCCGGTGGGTCTCGTGACCCTTTCGCAGTGCGTGGGGGAGGAGCCCGACACCATCGAGGACGCCTACGAGCCCTTCCTCTTGCAGCAAGGCCTCCTCCAGCGCACGCCACGAGGGCGAATCGCCACCCCGCGAGCATTCGAGCACCTCGGCGTGAAGCCGGCGGGGGACGCATCCGGAGGCGCCGAGCCGACTCTTTGGTGAGTGCCTCCCCGGGGTCGGCGAGACTGCCCGCTCCGTGACGAGGGGGGCAGCTGGAGTAAGGTCGTGCGCTCGGAACCCAGCCGGAGATCTCCCGCCCCCTCATGCACAGCCTCCTGATCGTCCACAGCGCCCTGTTGGCCGCGAGCTCCTCCAGCAGCAAGTCAACAGCCTCTGCCAGCAGCACCTACGGCAGCCTCATCTTCATCCTCCTTCTCGGCGTGCTCGCCTATTTCTTCTTCCTGCGGCCGCGCTCCCAACAAGCGCGCCGCCAGCGCGACACCTTGCAACAGGTATCGACCGGCGACGAGATCCTCACCGGTGCCGGCATCTTCGGGCGGGTCCTGGATATGGAAGCCGACAGGATCACGATCGAGACCGCCCCCGGAACGAGGATCACCATCCTGCGCTCGACGATCGCCCGGATCTTCACAGAGCACCCCGAGGAGGACGAGGAGCACTGGTCCGAGGAGGACGATGAGCACTGGTCCGACGAGCACGAAGAGCTCGACTCCGGCGCAGCCGAGTCGGACCACCACGATTCGGAGGATTCCGACGAGCACGAGCACGAGCACGAGCACGAAGGCGACGAGCACGAGGACGTGGACGAGGACGAGCACGGCGGCGACGCCGCGACAGGGGGGTCCAAGAAGCGATGAGACGTTCACTCCTCGTGAGCCTCCTGGTAACCGTGGCGATAGCCGCGGTCGCTTTGGGAGCTGCGCTCGGCGCGGGATGGCACCCGAAGTTGGGCCTCGACCTCGCTGGTGGGTCGGAGGTCGTCTACCAGCCTGCGCACAAGATCTCCGGTGGGCAGATGGACACGACCGTCAACATCATCCGAAACCGCGTCGACGCCGCCGGAGCGTCGGGTGCGAACGTCAACTCACAGGGCGGCAACGTCGTCGTGCAGCTGCCGGGCGTGCGCAACCCCGAGGCTCTGATCAAGCTGATCGGTGAGACCGCGCAGATGCAATTCAGGCCCGTGCTGTGCTTCGCCGGGCCGTACTCGAAACCGAAGTCCGGCTCGCCTCCCACCGCCCTTCCCTCGACGTGCTCGTCGGCTCAGTACCAACTGACAGCGGCCAACTTGAACGTGAACACGAGCACGGGGAACCCGTCGAACAACATCGGCGCCGACCCTGCGCTCAGCTCGTACCCGAGCACCTCCTTCGAGACCAACGACACTCACGCGGGGTCCACCGTGCTGATCCCTGCAGCCCCCGGCTCGGCCCAGCAGGGACTCCGGTACCTGCTCGGTCCGACCGGCGTTCCCGGAACCGCCGTCCACAGCGCGCAGGCAGTTTTCAACACCCCTAGCTGGGTCGTGGATCTCAACCTCACCGGATCGGGGGGGACGCAGTGGGACCAGCTCTCGCAGCAGCAGTTCCACGCCTACGTCGCAGTCGATCTCGACGGGCAGGTCATATCGGCGCCCCTGACCCTCCCGAACCAGTCCACTTTCACCTCGTTCGGCGGGAAGGTCCAGATCAGCGGCAACTTCACCCAGACCTCCGCCCAGAACCTGGCCCTGGCGCTGAACTCGGGCTCGATCCCGGTGCCGCTCAAGAAGATCGACCAGACGACGGTCTCGCCGTCGCTCGGCAAGTCCTCGCTCCGGGCCGGGCTCGCCGCCGGCGTCGGAGGGCTCATCCTCGTTCTGCTCTACGCGATCTTCTACTACCGAGCACTCGGGATCGTCGTGGTCTCCGGTCTCGCGACTACCGCGGCCCTTCTTTGGGCGATCGTCTCTGCACTCGGCCATACCTCGATGAACCTGACGCTGGACCTCGCCGGCATCACCGGGGTGATCGTGTCGATCGGTATCACGGTCGACTCCTACATCGTGTACTTCGAGCGCCTGAAGGACGAGGTGAGGACCGGTAGATCGGTCCGTACGAGCGTCGACCGCAGCTTCCGCGGTGCGTTCCGCACCGTGCTGGCCGCGGACCTCGTCTCGTTGGCGGCAGCGGTGGTGTTGTACCTGCTCGCAGTGGGCACCGTGCGCGGATTCGCCTTCTTCCTGGGCCTGGCCACCCTCCTCGACGTGTTCACGACCTTCTTCTTCACCCGGCCTCTCGTGATCATCCTGGGGCGCAGCCCGAGAGTGACCAGTGCGAGGTTCATAGGCGTCGCGCGGGGACTGGCAATGGATTCGGGGGCCGAATGACGAGCGAGAGTCTCGACCTCGAGGAAACTCCGGTGCGCGCGGGTGCCTTCCGGCGCCTCTACCGCGGCGAGACCTCCTACGACTTCGTCGGAAGGCGGCGCTGGTGGTTCGCGATCTCGGGGATCCTGATCCTCGCCGGGATCATCTCGCTCGGCACGCGCGGGCTCAACTTCGGGATCGACTTCCGGGGCGGCCAGCAATGGCAGGTGACCGCGCCCGGAGTGAGCGTCACCACGGTGCAGAACGCCGTCTCGAAAGCCGGTCTAACCGGGTCGACCGTAGAGATCCTCGGAGGGAAAACCGTCCAGGTCACCGCCAACCTCAACGGGGAGAGCGCATCCAAGCAGGCAGCGACCAAGCAGGCTGTCGAAGCCGCTCTCGGGCGCATCGGGCACGTTCCGGCCACGCAGGTCTCGGTCACCGACGTCGGTGCGACCTGGGGGAGTCAGATCACGAACAAGGCGTTGATCGCCGTGATCGTCTTCTTCGTCGTCGTCGTCGCATACATATCCCTGCGATTCGAGTGGAAGATGGCCATCGCGGCGTTGGTCGCCGTGATCCACGACCTGCTAGTGGTCATCGGGGTCTTCTCGTTGTCGGGCTTCCTCGTGACCTCCGACACGGTGATCGCGGTGCTGACCATCATGGGGTACTCGCTCTACGACACCGTGGTGGTATTCGACCGCGTCGCGGAGAACACGAAGGGCCTCGGCGCGTCCGGCCGCATGACCTACGAGGACGTCGTCAACCTATCGATGAACCAGACCCTCGCACGCTCGATCAACACCTCGCTCGTGGCGATCCTCCCCGTGCTCTCGGTTCTCGTGATCGGAGCGCAGCTCCTCGGGGCGACCACACTGCAGTACTTCGGCTTGGCTCTGGTCGTCGGTCTGCTCTCGGGTGCCTATTCCTCGATCTTCATCGCCTCGCCGGTGCTAGCGATGATGAAGGAGCGCGAGGCGCGCTACACCAACATCCGTCTGAAGCTCATGAGCCGAGCAGACCGGACCGGACTGCTCACACCCCGCGCTGCAGCGGAGCTCACGGCGGCGACCGCGCAGGCAGGCTCTCGCCCTGTTGCGCGAGCGGGCGGCTCGCGGGCGCCGGCGCGTCCACGCCAGGGGGCAGCTTCGGCGCGCAGGAGTGCGGTGATTCGGCCCGGGGCGGCTGCCGGCGCAAATGCGAAGACCTCCGCGGGTGTGGGCACCGACACCGCAGACGAGATCGAGGAAGAGATCCCCGAGGCTGCAGGGAACGGGGACGGACAGGTTGCGAAGGCTCGTTCCTCTGGCACGGGCACGCGTCCGGGCACTGCTTCGTCTCAACAGCGGCGCCCGCAACCCCGACCGAGGAAGGGCAAGGGCAGCCGCAAGGGTCGCCGGCGCTAGCCCTACCAAGGGCCGCCATGACAGCGGGCGGCCATCGGGGCAGGTACCGTGAATGAATGGTGACGGCCGACCGGTTGGCTGGCGTGCTTCACTTGCCGCGTCCGGCCAACGACCTGCTCGAAGGGGTCCTTTCTTCCTATAAGGCCAGGCATCCGGCCTGCGAGGCTGCCGACCTGAAGCTCATAACCCGCGCGGGCGGCACAGCGAGCGATGCTCACCGCGGCCAGGTGCGCCAGAGCGGGGAGCCTTACATCACTCACCCCGTGGCGGTAGCGACGATCGTGGCCGATCTCGGGCTGGACGCCCGCTCGGTGGCCGCAGCGCTCCTGCACGACGCCGTCGAGGACACCGGGGTCACGGTGTCGGAGGTCTCCGAGGAGTTCGGTGCCGAGGTTGCGGCGATCGTCGACGGCGTCACCAAGCTGGACCGCCTGCAGTTCGACTCCAAGGAGGCCCAGCAGGCAGCGACCGTGCGAAAGATGCTCGTCGCGATGGCGAACGACTGGCGCGTGCTCGTCATCAAGCTCGCCGATCGTCTGCACAACATGAGGACCATCTCCGTGATGCCCGAGTGGAAGCAGCGCCGCACCGCTCAGGAGACCCTCGACATATACGCGCCACTTGCGCATCGTCTCGGGATCCAGGAGCTCAAGTGGCAGCTCGAGGATCTCGCCTTCGCCACTCTGCACCCCAAGCGATTCGCCGAGATCGAGCAGATGGTCGCAACGCGCGCACCCGAGCGTGAGGAGTACCTGGCGCGCGTGCTCGTGGCGGTGCGCGAGCGTCTCGCCGAGTCGGGCATCGAGGCCGAGGTGACGGGACGGCCGAAGCATCTTTGGAGCATCTACGAGAAGATGGTCGTTCGCGAGAAGGAGTTCGCCGAGATCCACGACCTCGTCGGGATCCGGGTCATCGTGGACTCCGAGAAGGACTGCTGGGCTGCTCTCGGGTCCATTCACGCCATATGGAGCCCCGTCCAAGGGCGCTTCAAGGACTACATCAACTCACCCAAGTTCAATCTCTATCAGTCGCTGCACACGACTGCGGTCGGACTGGAAGGCAAGCCGATAGAGGTCCAGATCCGCACCCACGAGATGCACCGCAGGGCCGAGTACGGCATCGCAGCGCACTGGGGATACAAGGAGAAGGGGAAGGACTCCGGCGCCACGACCGCTGAGATGCAGTGGCTCCAGCGCATCGTCGACTGGCAGTCGGAGACCGTCGACCCGTTCGAATTCCTCGAGACCTTGAAGCTCGACCTCGAGCAGGACGAGGTCTATGTGTTCACGCCGAAGGGCAAGGTAATCGCCCTCGCGGCGGGGTCCACCCCCATCGACTTCGCTTACTCGATCCACACCGAGGTGGGTCACCGCTGCATCGGGGCAAAAGTGAACGGGCGACTCGTCCCTCTCGAGACCCAGCTCCAGTCGGCGGACACTGTCGAGATCGTCACTTCGAAGGTTCCCTCTGCGGGCCCATCGCGCGACTGGCTCCAGATCGTCGCTTCGCCCAGGGCGCGCAACAAGATCCGGCAGTGGTTCAGCCGCGAGCGCCGTGAGGACGCGATCGAGACCGGCCGCGAGGAGCTCATGAAGGCCCTCAGGCGAGAGGGTCTCCCGTTGCAGAAGCTCGCAGCGTCGAACGCGCTGGTGCAGCTCGCCGAGGAGATGAAGTACTCGGACCTCGAAGCGCTCCACGCGGCCATAGGAGACGGCCATGTCTCCGCGCGCTCTGCGGCGCAGCGTCTCGCCCGCGAGCTTCACGGTGGTGACTACGAGGAACAGCTGCCCACGACCGTCAGCCCGGGGCTGCGCGCCCGCACCCGCCGCCGTTCACCGGCCGGGGTCTTCGTGGAGGGACTCGACGACGTGATGGTGCGGCTGAGCCGCTGCTGCACCCCGGTTCCCGGCGACCAGATCGTAGGTTTCGTCACCCGCGGTCGGGGTGTGAGCGTTCACCGGTCCGACTGTGCCAACGCTGCCGTGCTCGCTTCGGGGGAGCACGAGCGGCTCATCGAGGTCGAGTGGGATCGGGAGGGCGCGACGGTGTTCGTCGCGGCCATCGAGGTGCTGGCGTTCGACAGGTCACGTCTTCTTGCAGACGTCACACGTGTCGTGTCGGAGCACCACCTCAACATCGTGGCTTCGTCGAGCCAGACCGCTCCGGACCGGGTCAGCCGCATGACCTTCGAGGTGGAGTTGGCGGATCCCGGTCACCTCGACTCGTTGATCAGCTCGCTCAAGCATCTCGACGGCGTGTTCGACGCCTTTCGCACCCTGCCCGGCCGGAAGGGCTGAACCGCCAGTGGTCGAAGAGCAGTCTGGGTCCAAGAGCGAGCGCGCATCAGGTCAAGCAAGCGAGCCGATCCGCTCGCCGGTGGGGACGCGAGACGTCCTTTGGCCCGAGTCAGAGCGCTGGGAGACGCTCGTCGCCACTTTCGCCCGAAGGGCGAGGCTCGCCGGCTACGGACTGCTCCTCACGCCGGTGCTCGAGGACGTGAGGCTCTTTCGCCGTGGGATCGGCGACGAGAGCGAGGTGGTGGGCAAGGAGATGTACGAGCTCACCGACCGAAGCGGCAGGGCGCTCGCCCTTCGACCCGAAGGCACCGCCCCGGTCGTGAGGGCCTTCGTACAGCACCATCCGCCCGTGCCGTGGAAGGTCTGGTACGTGACGCCGGCGTTTCGCTACGAGCGTCCGCAGGCTGGCCGCTACAGGCAACATCACCAGGTGGGGGTGGAGGCTCTGGGGACCGAGGACCCGGGCCTCGACGTCGAGGTGATCTCGCTCGCCGCAGGCTTCTACGACGAGCTCGGGCTCACACGGGTCGACCTGTCCGTGAACTCGATGGGATGTGCCGAAGACCGACCGAAGTACGTGGTTGCTCTTCGCGAGTACCTGAACGAGCACAGGGACATGCTCTGCGACGAGCACCGCGAGAGCTTCGGGCGAAACCCGCTCCGTGTGCTCGATTGCAAGCGTCCCCAGTGCATCGCGGTGACCGAGAAGGCGCCGAAGATGGTGGACTTCCTCGACGAGCCCTGTGCGGCCCACTTGGCACAGGTGCGAGAGGGTCTGGACGCTCTCGGGATCGGCCACCGGCTCGAACCCCGGCTCGTACGCGGGCTCGACTACTACACGCGAACGACTTTCGAGTTCGCTGCACTTGCGCTCGAGAGCGCGCAGAACGCCATCGGCGGCGGCGGCCGATACGACGGACTCTCCGAGGCGATCGGCGGACCTCCGACCCCTGGGATCGGCTTCGGGATCGGGATCGAGCGGCTTCTGCTCGCCTGCGACGCCGAGGGATGTTTCGCCCCCGAACCCTCCGCGCCCGACGTGTTCGTGATCGACGTGACCGGAGGTGGTGTTGCGCGCGATCTTTGCGCGCAGCTCAGAGATGCGGGTCTGTCGGCACAGCGCGCCTACGACAACCGGTCCCTCAACGCTCAGATGAAGGTGGCTGACCGCACCCGTGCGCGCTTTGCGGCGATAGTCGGTGCGAGGGAGCTGGACGAGGGGACTGTGACGCTGAGGGCTCTCCACGAGGGAACGGAGACTTCGGTGCGCCGCGAGGAGCTCATCGACAGGCTGCGCAAGGAGGTCGGCCCGTGACCGCCGGCCCAGAGATCTCGGTGAGCCCATCGAGCTCGTCGAGCTCAGCGACTTCCGCGACCGCGATGCGCACGCACATGTGCGGCGATCTGAGGGCGCGGGATTCCGGCACCCGCGTCCGTCTCTGCGGATGGGTGGCGACGCGGCGGGAGCACGGGGAGCACCTGGCGTTCGTCGACCTGCGCGACAGCACCGGCGTGACACAGTGTGTCGTCGACGGATCTGTCGAGGCGCGCACCGAGTGGGTGCTGCAGGTCGAGGGCACCGTCCGCATGCGACCGGACGGCAACGAGAACCCCGAGCTCGCCACGGGTGAGATAGAGCTCGGTGATTGCACCGTGGAGGTGCTGGCGCGCGCCGAGCCGCCTCCTTTCGCGATAGACGACAGGGCAGAGGTCGACGAATCGGTGCGACTGCGGTACCGGTACGTGGACTTGCGCCGCCCACGCATGCAGGCCAACCTGCGGCTGCGGTCTCGCATCATCTCAGCTCTACGCGCGGCGATGCTCCGTCAGGGGTTCTGCGAGGTCGAGACACCGCTGTTGTGGACGCCGACTCCCGAAGGAGCTCGGGAGTTCGCGGTCCCGGCTCGTCTGCACAGGGCGAAGTTCTACGTGCTTCCACAGAGCCCCCAGATCGCGAAGCAGCTCCTGATGGTGGCGGGAATGGACCGTTACTTCCAGGTGGCGAGGTGCCTGCGCGACGAGGACCTGAGGGCCGACAGGCAGTTCGAGTTCACGCAGCTCGACATCGAGGCGTCGTTCGTGACTCCCTCGGACGTCCAAGCAGCGGTCACCGAAGCCGTCCTCGACGCCTCAGAGGCAGCGAGAGGTGAGCGACCCGGGGAGGTCGAGCGCATCACGTGGCGCGACTCGATGGACCGCTACGGCGTGGACAAGCCGGACATGCGTTTCGGGATGGAGCTCGTCGATCTCGGAGAAGTGTTCGCCGGAACCGAGGTGCGTGCCTTCCAAGCAGAGTGCGTGAAGGCGCTTCGCCTTCAGCAGGGCTCCGAGTTGGGTCGCAACAAATTGGACGCTCTGGTAGAGCGTGCCAAGGAGCTGGGCGCGAAGGGCCTTGCGTGGTTCAAGGTCTCGTCGGCCGGCCAACCAGGAGGGACGGTCCCGGCGCTCGAATCCCCACTCGACAAGTTCCTCACCGACTCGGAGAGAGCCGGGCTTCTGTCGCACACCCGTGCCGAGCCGGGCGATCTGCTCCTCGTCGTTGCCGACAGCTGGCGCAGGGCTTGCGAGGTGCTCGGCCAGTTGCGTCTCGAGCTCGGCCGTCCACCTGTCGCGAGTGGGGAGCTGCGGTTCTGCTGGGTCACCGACTTCCCGCTCTTCGACGGGCCCAACGAGGAAGGCAGGCCCGTCGCGGCGCACCATCCGTTCACGATGCCTCACCGCGACGATCTCGAGCTTCTCGAGTCGGATCCGATGGCCGTGCGGTCCGAGGCGTACGACCTCGTCTTGAACGGATGGGAGCTCGGGTCGGGTTCGATCCGTATCCATCGCGAGGACATCCAGCGCAGGGTCTTCGACGCGCTCGGCATCACCCGGGAGGAGGCCGAGAGCCGATTCGGTTTCCTGTTGTCGGCTTTCCGCTACGGGGCTCCGCCGCACGGGGGATTTGCAGTTGGGGTCGACCGCCTGGTGGCTCTCCTGGCCGGGGAGGAGAACATCCGAGAGGTCATCGCATTTCCGAAGACCCAGTCGGGCACCGACCCCATGACGGGCGCACCCAAGCCCCTTCCCGAGGAGTCGCTCAAGGAGCTGGGCCTTCGGTTCGTCCCTCGTGCCGAGTAGACGAGCCCTCGTGCCGAGCAGACGAGCAGAGACCGAGTAGAGAAATCGAGTAGAGAAGCAGAGTGCCCAGGGGAAAGAGCAGCGCGGCCGCAGACCTCTTCGGTGCGGCAGCTTCGGACCGGCTGCGTCAGCGCGCGCCCCTCGCGACGCGGATGCGTCCGCGAACGCTCGACGAGATCGTGGGGCAGCGACATCTCGTCGCTCCCGGCGCTCCGCTTCGAGTCCTCATAGAGCAGGACAGGCTCACCTCCGCGATCCTGTGGGGGCCACCCGGCACCGGCAAGACCACCCTTGCATCGGTTGTCGCCCAGCGGTCTGCGAAGGCCTTCGTGCAGCTGTCGGCGGTCAGCGCTGGAGTCGCAGACGTTCGCAGGGAGATCGAGGACTCACGAAGACGCCTCGGTGAGCACGCGCAGGGCACGATCCTGTTCATCGACGAGGTTCACAGGTTCAACCGAGCCCAACAGGACGCTCTCCTGCCCGCGGTGGAAGAGGGGCTGATCGTCCTCATTGGGGCCACGACCGAGAACCCGTTCTTCTCCGTGAACTCGCCGCTCATGAGCAGGGCGACCTTGTGGCGGCTCGAGCCGCTGTCCGACGAAGACGTGCGCGAGTTGGTTGTCAGGGCTCTGGCCCACGAGAGCGCGTCGGCGGACCAAGACGCGGTCGCAGCCCTGGTATCCGTGGCGGAGGGTGACGCTCGCGCTGCTCTGGGCACCTTGGAGGTCGCCATCGCCCTCGCGGGGGAACGTCTGCTCGAGGAGCACGACGTCGACCGTGCGCGTGCCGGGCGTCTGCTCCACCAAGGGGCCGACGCGCACTACGACCAGATCAGCGCTCTCATCAAGTCCGTCCGGGGCTCTGACGTGGACGCGGGGCTCTACTGGCTCGCGCGGATGCTCGAGGGGGGCGAGGACGCCCGCTTCATCGCAAGGAGGCTCGTGATACTGGCGAGCGAAGACGTGGGGATGGCGGACCCGCTGGCTCTGGTGGTGGCGGACGCCGCCGCACGTGCCGTGGAGTTCGTCGGCCTCCCGGAGGCTCAGCTCAACCTGGCGCAGGCAGTGGTGTACCTCGCGTCAGCTCCGAAGTCCAACCGCGTGACCGTGGCGCTGGGGCGCGCGCAACAGGACGTGCGGGGAGGGCCTGCTGGTCAGGTCCCCGTGCACCTGCGCGATCCCCACTATCCCGGTGCGGACAAGCTCGGTCACGGCGAGATGTACAAGTATCCCCACGACGATCCACGCGGATGGGTGGAGCAGGAGTACCGACCAGAAGGCGTGACCGATCGCGTGTACTACGAGCCGAGCGATCATGGCGCCGAGGTCACCCTCGCCGATCGGCTGCGACGGCGACGTGACGGTGCTGCTCCCGAGCACGGTCCTCACGAGCCCGAGCGCTGAGGTTGCCCAACAAAAGCCAAGCCCTGACTCCACGGGTATGAATGTCCGAGGAAGTGCGAGGAGGCGGGGGTAGCATTGCCCCTTATGTCCGCCGACAACGTTGCAGCGCTTGCGGCCGCCGCGGTTTCAGGCGCAGTGGCGCTTGTCGCGCTCGTGGTCGTCGTCATCCTCACTCGCCGCATGCACGAGCTTCGAGAAGTGGTTCGGGACTTGCGCAGCGAGACCGTGCCCCTGGTTAGAGACGCACGAGTCGTGGTCGACCAGGCCGCCACCGAGATGCTCAGAGTCGGAGACGTGCTGTCCTCGGCGGAGGCGGTGACCGGAACCGTGGACTCGGCCTCGCGTCTTGCATATCGGACCTTCGCCAACCCGGTCGTGAAGGTTCTGGCTTTTCGGACGGGTCTGACGAGCGCACTGCGCAGGCTGTTCTCACCCCGGACGCGAAGCGGGCGTGTCGATCGACTCCCCGGACCTCCGGCTTCGGCATCCACACCTGCGTCGGCGCATCTGTCGTCGGCCGCCCGGGTAGGACAGCCGCCCAGCTCCAACGGGCAATCGCAGGCTCAGGTGGCGGCGACGGCCCACCGTCGCCGGAGGCGCTCGCGAGCAGAAGCGTGACCCGGTGATCAAGCGGGCAGTGTGGTTCTCCGCGGGAGCGGCGATCGGGGCCGGCGGGACCGTGTGGGCTCGCAGGCGGGTCGAGTCGATCTCCAAGCGGATGCGCTCCGGGGAGCTGACGGGTGATGTCGTCGCGATGGTCGACAGGAGAGCTCAGCGTGCCGCGCGCAGAGTCAGGGGGGCCGTGGACGCCGGTCGTGAGGAAGCACGCCGACGCGAGGACCAGTTGTGGCGAGAGCTGGAGGTCCGTGCCCGGGCTCGTTGATCGGCCCCGGTAGGATCGCCCGTCGTGACCTCCGCCGACCAGCTGCGCGCCGCCTTCACGGGGTTCTACGTCGAGCGTGGGCACGTGCTCGTGCCCTCGGCGAGCCTCATTCCCCACGACCCCACTGTTCTGTTCACGATCGCGGGGATGGTTCCGTTCAAGCCCTACTTCCTCGGCGAGGAGCCGGCCCCCTGGCCGAGGGCCACGAGTGTCCAGAAGTGCTTTCGCACCGTCGACATCGACGTGATCGGGAGCGACGAACGCCACTGCACCTTCTTCGAGATGCTCGGGAATTTCAGCTTCGGCGACTACTTCAAAGCAGACGCGATCCCACTCGCGTGGGAATTGCTCACCGAGGTGCTCGGTTTCGACGCGGAGCGCCTGTGGGTCACCGTGCACGACAGTGACGACGAAGCCGAGAAGATCTGGCTCGAGGCCGTGGGCCTCCCACCGGAGTGCATCCAGCGCATGGGGGAGGACAATTTCTGGGCCATGGGGGAGACCGGGCCCTGTGGAACGTGCTCGGAGCTCTTCTTCGACCGGGGAGAGCAGTACGGAGAAGCCGGCGGACCCGCGTTCGGTGATCCCGAGCGCTACATCGAGATCTACACGCTGGTGTTCATGCAGTACAACCGGCTTGCCGACGGGCAGCTGGTCGAACTTCCGAAGAAGAACATCGACACCGGCGCCGGCCTCGAGCGCAACCTTCCGATCCTCCAGGGAGTGCCGTCTCTCTTCGAGACCGACGTCTTTCGTCCGGTTCTGGCGGCCGCCGAACAGTCGATGGGGGTCCGCTACGGGGCCGACGTGCACACCGACGTTTCTCTTCGCATGCTGGCCGATCACGCACGGGCGATGGCGATGCTCGTGGGCGACGGGGTTCTTCCCTCGAACGACGGGCGCGGCTACGTCCTGCGACGGGTCATCCGCAGGGCGGTCAGGCGGGCCTTCCAGCTCGGGGTCACGCAAGCAGTGACGCCCGCGCTCGTGCGGAGCGTCGCGGAGGTGCTGGGCGGTGCTTACCCGGTCCTCGTCGAGGATCTCGACAGGATCCAGGCGACCGTCGAACGCGAGGAGGGCTCGTTCCGACGCACCCTCGACTCGGGCTCTGTGCTACTCGAGGAAGCGCTGAAGGGAGGCACCGACAGGGTGCCTGGAGACCTCGCGTTCCGCCTTCACGACACGCACGGGTTCCCGATCGAATTGACGATGGAGATGGCGGCCGAAGCAGGCGCCGAGGTCGACGTCGAGGGCTTCGAGCGCGAGATGTCCGCTCAACGCGAAAGGGCACGCGCCGACGCCAGGGCGCGGCGCGCGGTCGCCGGCGACGAGGCCGTCTACCGCGAGCTCCTGGACCGGTCCGGGCCGACCGAGTTCACCGGCTACCAGCACTACGAGGAGCCCGCGAGCGTGGTGGCGGTGCAGGCCGGTGCGGAGCCCGGCACGGTGGAGATCGTCCTCGACCGCACCCCCTTCTACGCCGAAGGCGGAGGGCAGGTGGGTGACACAGGAGTGATCACGACCGAGACCGGCCGCGCACGGGTAACCGACACCCAGAGCGTCGTGCCGGGGTTGATCGTCCACCGGGCATCGGTGGAGGGCGAGCTGTTCCCCGGGCAGGATGCGCTGGCGGTGATCGACGCCTCCCGCCGCGAGGCGATCCGTCGAAACCACACAGGGACTCATCTCCTTCACGCCGCGCTGCGTCAGGTTCTCGGAGATCACGTACGACAGCAGGGGTCTCTCGTCGCGCCGGACCGCCTGCGCTTCGACTTCGCCCACCCGAGCGCGGTGCGGCGCGAGGAGCTGGCCGAGATCGGCACCATCGCCAACTCGGACGTGTTGACCGATGCGCCCGTGGAGATCGTCGAGACCTCGAAGGCAGAGGCGGAGTCGATGGGGGCGATCGCCTTCTTCGGGGACAAGTACGGCGAGCGCGTCCGAGTCGTCAAGGCAGGTGCGAGGTCCACGGAGCTCTGCGGCGGCACGCACGTGGCCGCCCTCGGAATGATCGGGCCGGTCTCCGTCGTCTCGGAAGGTTCCATCGGGTCCAACACGCGTCGCATCGAGGCCGTCACCGGGGCCGGTGCGCTCGCGCTGCTGTCGGAGCACCAGAACGTCCTGCAGGACGCCGCGCGCATGTTGAAGGTGGAGACCACGGGAGTCTTGGAGGCGCTCGAAAGAGTGCTCGAGCGCCAGCGCCAATCGGAGAAGGAGCTCACGCGTCTCAAGGCCGCGCATCTCGACGAGCAGGCGGCCGAGATCTTTGCGCAGGCGGCGAACGGGGCGGTGGTCCGTCGCGAGGACGGCCGCAGCGCAGACTCGCTTCGCGACCTCGCTCAGGCAGTTCGAAGCGCAGGCGCCGAGGTCGTCGTGCTCGCGGGCAGCCCCGACGGCGCGAAGGTGGCGCTCGCGGTTGCGTCGGGGTCGAGCTCGATCGACGCGGGGTCGACAGCCAAGGAGCTGGCACAGATCGTGCGCGGCGGCGGAGGTGGGACCTCTCAGCTCGCACAGGCAGGTGGCTCCGACACCTCGATGATCGACGAGATGCTCGCGGAGGCACGTCGTCGTCTCGGCGGCGCCTGAGCCCGTGAGGGTGGTGGGGGTCGACCTCGGGGAGAAGCGGATCGGCGTGGCCGTGTCCGACAGCGCGAGGCGATTGGCTTCCCCACGGTGCACGATCCTCAGAAGCGGTGACCGCAACGCGGATCGGTCGAAGCTGGCCGAGGTCGTCAGCGAGACCGGCGCCACGATCGTGGTCGTGGGACTTCCGGTGAGCCTCGACGGCCGCCGCGGACCGGCCGCGCGTGCAGCAGAGGAAGAGGCGAGGGCTCTGGCAGAGGTTCTGCACCCCGAGGGAGTGACGGTCGAGACCTACGACGAACGCTTCACCACCGTGAGCGCAGAGCGCAGGCTCTCGGAGGCAGGCCATGCAGGGCGCTCCCGTCGTGACGTCATCGATCAGGCCGCTGCTGCGGAGATGCTCCAGGCTTGGCTCGACGCGCACAGCGCGCGCACGGAGAGCCGCGATGCCTGAGCCACCGGACACGCACGACACCGCCGGCCGACCCCGCAGGCGCGACGACTCGAGTGTGCACGAGCCCCTGGTGCCCCTCACCGACGCCGGAGCCACCGACGAGGTCATCGAGGAGGCGGACTCCCAGGGTTGGGCGCTCACCACCGGCGCGCGGAGCCGAGGTAGGCACCTGCCGGCCGACGGGGGAGCTCGTGGAGGAGGCCGTGGAGGAGCTCGCGAAGGAGCTCGCGGAGGAGACAGAGAGGGCGCGGGTGGCGGGATCGCGGGTGCAGTCAGGCGGCATCCCCTGCGCAGCGCGCTCGTCGCGCTCGGTGTCGTAATCGTCGGGCTTCTTGCAGGCGCGGCCATCTGGTACGAGGGCCAGATCGGCGGCACTCCCGGGGGCGCCGAGACCGTGGTCAGCGTCGCCAGCGGCTCGTCGCTCAGCCAGGTCGCGGGCAACCTCGCCCGAGACAGCGTCATCGGAAGCACCCTCGCCTTTCGCATCTACCTGGTGCTGCACGGCTCGCCCGTGGTCAAGCCCGGTGACTACCTCATGAACAAGCACGAATCGTTCGGCGACGTTCGAAGCAGGCTCGCGGCAGGGCCCGACGTTTTCGCGCTCGACGTCCCCCCGGGCTTCACCGTGGAGGAGACCGCGACCCGAGTCGGTGATCTCCCGGGGCACGACTCTTCGCAGTTCTTGTCGCTGGCCACCTCGGGAGCCGTCCAGTCCCCCTGGGGGGCGCCCGGTTCGGCCAACCTGGAGGGCCTGCTCGGCACGGGTACGTACACCGTGCTCCCGGGTGAGTCGGACAAGTCGCTGCTCGAGCAGATGGTGCAACGCTTCGACACCGAGGCGACGAGCGCGGTGCTCGCCAAAGGAGCTGCCGCGCTCGGTGTTACTCCGTACCAGGCGATAACTATCGCGTCCATCGTCCAAAAGGAAGGCGTCTACCAGGAGAACCTCGCCAAGGTATCGCGCGTCATCTACAACCGGCTGGCTCGCGGCATGGACCTGCAGATGGACTCGACGGTCCTCTACGCCGAACATCGCGACGGAGGGCCGGTGACATCCGCCGACTTGGCGCTGAACACTCCCTACAACACGTATCTGCACGCAGGTTTGACCCCGACGCCGATCTGCTTCCCGTCGCCGGCATCGCTCGCCGCAGCGCTCGCTCCAGCTCCGGGGAACTGGCTCTACTTCGTCGTGGTCTCACAGGACGGCACCGAGGCCTTCTCCGACACGCTCGCGGGTCAGCAGGCGAACGAGCAATTGGCGAAGAGCAGGGGTCTGGGATGACGCCGGCGACCGACAGCAGTGGCACGCCGAGCTCTCGCGCCCGGAGCTCGCCTTTGTGGCCCTCTGCGGCATCTGCCGTGGTCGGGGTGATCGGGGATCCGGTGCGGCACTCGTTGTCGCCTCTCTTGCACAACGCCGCGTTCGGCGCGATGGGGCTCGACTGGGTGTCCGTCGCGTTCGAGGTCCCCCAGGGAAGGCTGCCGGAGGCGTTGTCAGGCACGCGCGCCCTCGGCATCGTCGGGCTGTCCGTCACTCATCCGCACAAGGACTCCGCCGCGCGCACGGTCGACGAGCAGAGCGAGCTCGCGCGCACCCTCGGGGCTGTCAACTGTGTGACCCTTCGCGACGGAAAGCTGATGGGTGACTCGACCGACGGGGAAGGCTTCCTGCGCGCTCTGCGGCGAGGGGCCGGGTTCGACCCGGAAGGCCGGTGTTGCGTGGTGGTCGGGGCGGGCGGAGCCGCGAGAGCCGTCGTGTTGTCGCTCGCCCGGGCAGGCGCCTCGGATGTGGTGGTGGTCAACCGGACGCGCGAGCGCGCGCTCGGTGCCGCCCGACTGGCCGGCGACGTCGGGAGAGTTGGGTCCGAGCGCGACATCGAAGATGCCGACCTGGTGGTCCAGGCGACTCCGCTCGGCATGGTCGGCAGCTCGGCGGAGCCGGCTGTGGAACCCGGTGTCTTCCGTCCAGGGCAGCTGGCGGTGGACCTCGTGTACCGACCAGCTGACACCCCTTTCATACATGCGGCGCAAGAGCGTGGTGCGCGCACCCTCGGCGGTATCGGAATGCTCGTCCACCAGGCCGCGTTGGCGATCGAGAAGTGGACGGGCGCCGAGGCGCCGGTCGAGACGATGTGGGAGGCAGCGCTCGCCGCCGGCGACTACCCGAGCAACTAAGAGGGCTCAGAGGGATTGAGAGGGACTAAGACGTTGCGGCTTCGTCCTGAGCGCGTGGTCGTCCGCGCGACTTGTTGCCGAGCTGACGGATCTCTCCGTTCGCGATCACCCAGATTGTCCCGTCGTCGGCGCGCAGACGAGTGACCCTCAACGTGAGGTCCTCGACGGTGCCCGTAACTTCCCCGACGACGAGGGTGTCGCCTATGTCGAATTGATCCTCCACGATCAGGAGGAATCCTGACAGCAGGTCGCGCACGAGGCTCTGGGCCCCGAATCCGATCGTCGCCCCGACGACGGTCGCCCCTGCAAGCAGGGGAGTGAGGTTGATGCCGATCGTCTCGAGCGCGACGAAGAAGGCGATCACCGCGACGACCACGCGCCACACGTTCGCCAAGAGAGCGGTGACCGTGGTCGCCCGCGCCGAGGCGCGCGACGACCCTCGCCGTGCTGCAGCCTTGCGGGCCGCGCTGCCGATCCAGTGGCCGATGACCCGGTGGCCGAGCCAGCTGGCGACGAGCGCGATCAAGGCGATCACCACGACGCTGACCGGTTTCACGACGACCTGCTGGAGGTGGGCGGCCGTCGGCTGCCCCACGCCTGCCCAGCGGAGCAGGTCGTAGAGCCATCCCTGGACGTCCGGGACGGGCGAGGTGGCTCCGGCAGGCACGACCGGTATTCTGGTCTGCCGGAGCGCCCTGTTGAGCACTACCTTCACTCCCCGCCCTCAAACCGGCAGGTTGGTCGCACTCCGAGTCGACGTTGTGCTCGGCCTGACGACGCTAGCGGTCGCCGCCATCGGCGTGGTGATCGTCTACTCGGCGACCCGTTCGAAGCTCGTGCTCGCGGGATTGAGCCCGCACTACTACCTCGACCGCCAGGCGGCATACGTCGTCGCCGGCGCAGTCGTCATGGTCGTCCTGACGCTGCTGGACTATCGCTGGCTCGAGCATGCGAGCGCCGTCCTCTACGTGGGGCTCGTGCTCGCCTTGTTGGCGATGTTCACTCCCATCGGATCCAGCGCACTCGGCGCAACACGCTGGTTCCAGCTAGGGCCAGTCCAGCTCCAACCGTCGGCGTTCGGCACCCTGGTGATCATCGTCATCGTGGCGACCTTCTGCGCGAGGAGGCCTCAGGGCCTCGACCGGCAGGACCTCATCAGGGTGCTCGGGCTCTGCGGGCTCCCGATCTTCTTGGTGGTCCGTCAACCGGACCTCGGCAGCGGGATCGTCATGTGCGCCGTTCTCCTCGTCATGCTCGTGGTTGCGGGGATCCCCAACCGCTACCTGCTCCTGCTCATACTCGGGACGATCACGTTGGGCTTCGTCGTCGTGCACTTCGGGCTGCTGAAGCCCTATCAGGTCCAGAGGCTCACGGGCTTCCTGCACCAGTCGAAGAACGCCCAGGGAACCGGATACAACCTCCAGCAGTCGGTTGCCGCGATCGGTTCGGGGGGATGGTCGGGGAAAGGCCTCTTCCACGGTCCCCAGACGAACCTGTCGTATGTGCCCTCTCAGCCGACGGACTTCATCTTCTCGGCAGTGGGGGAACAACTCGGTTTCGTCGGCGCGGCGACCGTGCTGATGTTGCTCGGCGTCGTTGCATGGCGCACGCTGCGCGCCGCGCAGGTCGCACGTGACCCGTTCGGGAGGTTGCTGGCCACTGGATGCTTCACGCTGATTGCCTTCAGCGCGTTCGAGAACGCCGGCATGTCGATGGGGATCATGCCGATCGCCGGGATCCCCCTGCCGTTCCTGAGCTATGGGGGGTCTGCGACGATCGCTTTCTTCGCGGCTGTGGGTATAGCCATGTCCGTGCACCTTCGCCGCGGACGATGACCCTTGCGGGCACGTCGGGCCAGCCCGCCCGCGAGGACTCTGCCGGCGACCGGCCTGAGGCCGCCGACGACCGGCCCGAAGCTGCGGGCGACCAGCCCGAAGCTGCCGGCTCAGACCAGCGGGCCGACGAGGAGCTCGAGGTTGCCGGCGAGGAGGCTCCCGCCGAAGCCGCTCCGGGCGAGGAGGCTCCCGCCGAAGACGCTCCCGGCCAGGAGGCTCCCGCCGAAGCCGCTCCCGGCCAGGAGGCTCCCGCCGAACGGGCTGCGGGGGAGGCGCACGACAGATGGAGGCTCACGGTCGTGGGGGGTGTGTACATGGAGCTTCCGGGGGTTCACCCGGAAGTCCAACTCCGCGAGACGGTCGCTCCGTACCGGGAACTTCGCATACCGGTCGGGTTCGCCGAAGGGACCGCGATCGCGCACGCTTGGCGTCACATCGCTACCCCTCGCCCTCTTACCCACGAGCTCGTGACCGACATGCTGTCGGCGCACACGGTGACCATCGAGGCGGTGCGCATAACGGAGCGGCGCGGTCAGATCTTCTACGCGGAGCTCGACACGATGGGACCGAAGGGACACCACGTGGTGCCTTGCCGGCCATCGGACGCAATAGCTCTCATGTTGCGCCAACCGCTTCCGACACCGTTGCTCGTCGCAGACGAGGTATTCGAAGCTCGAGACGAGCTCTCCTAGGAGAGCTGCTCTACCACCCGACGCGCCCGCGACAGACTCGGGAGGGCGCCCATCCACAACAAGATGAGCCACGTCCCTGCCGCGCAACCCGCGACCAGAGGGACACCGTCGAGCTTCTGTTTCGCCAAGATCGACAAGAGCGTCCCGTGGAGGCCCGCGAGCGCCACCACGAGAGCGGCGCAAGCCAGTGCAATGTCTATGAACACGTGGAATCCCGTTGCAGGCGCCGATTCGGACCGTTCAGCCCCCTCGGACCTGTCACCGTCGTCGGAGTCCGGTATCGGGAAACACCCGCATCCCGCGTCCATCCCGCCACGAACGCGCACGTAGAGCACGAACGACCCGAAGGCTCCGTAGGAAGCCGCGACCGCTGCCGCCGCTAGAGGACGCGGGTAGAGCGCAGCGGCGACACCAAGGGACGCCTCCAACAGCGAGAACACCCGCACCACCCCGGTCATGCGCTCCTGGTGAGAGCGCGGTGAGGATGACACCTGAGAGAGAACGACGGCAGTTGGAAGCGGACGCATCAGCTTTGCGAGGCCGGCGATCACGAGAAGGAAGCACGCGATCAGGTAAGGCCCGAGAAGACTCACGTGTGGTTGCCAGCCGGTGCCGGTCCGGCTGCCGCCGCCTCGAGCCGCCGGGTCACTTGCGTATCTGCACCTGCGCGGCGGTCTGCGAAGCCGACGTCGGATCCTCGGGTATGGCGGGGCGCGCGGGCGTAGCCGAAGTTGCGGCGGGCGCTTCGGGCTGTTCCCCCTTCATCGAGCCCAGCACCCGCAGGATCTCGGTGTGGCTTCTGAGCAGCCCGGCGACTAGCCCGGTCAACAGGACCACCAACACTGTGTCCAAGATGACTAGCACCAGCACTCGCGGCCTCTCCTCAATTCCCCTGCTGTCGAGTTCCCCTGCGATGGGCGACGGCTCGTCGCGCTCGGGCTCACCTCGCCGGCACGGACGCGATGCCGCTCGTGGCGCTGGTGGCGCTCGGAATCGGTGTGGCGGTGGCCTCTGCGGCGATCGCGGCCCTCTCACCCTCGTCGGAGATCCTCATCAACAGCGACACGAGGACGTAGTTCGCGACCAGGGACGACCCCCCGTATGCCATGAACGGCAACGTGATGCCGGTCAGCGGGAGCAGACGGACGATCCCAGCCATTATGAAGAACGCCTGCATCCCGAGGATCACCGTCAGCCCTACCGCCAGGAGCTTCGCGAAGTCGGATCGAGCGGTCTGGGCGATGCGCATTCCGCTGCCGATCACGAGCACAAAGGCGAACACGATGAGCGTCGTCCCGAGCAGGCCGAGCTCCGTGCCGAAGCCGGCGAAGATGTAGTCGGTCCTCACTTCGGGAATGCTCTTGATGAACCCGAAGCCGAGCCCTGTACCCGTAAGTCCTCCTGTCCCGAGCCCGTAGAGGCCGTACATGACCTGGCCGGTGGCGGTCGGGTGGAGCCACTCGGAAACGCGCTGGTGCACCTGATAGAAGAAGTGGCTCGCTCCGTAGGCGCCGGCGGCGAACAGCACCAACCCGAGGAGGATGTAGTTCCATCTCCCGGTCGCCAGCCACAGCATGGAGATGAAGAGAACGAAGATGAGGAGAGCGAAGCCGATGTCGCGCTCACCCGCGAGCACGAGCATCGCGAAGCCCCAAGCGAGAAGGATCGGTCCGAGAGGCCTCGGGTCGAGCACGAGCCTGTTGCCCACCCGGGCGGTCGGAACCGAGAGCATCTCCTGGTGCTCAGAGAAATACGAGGCGAAGAAGACGCATAGGAGAATCTTCGCCAGTTCGACCGGTTGGCCGGAAATGCCGCCGATGTGGACCCACAGGCGCGCACCGTTGATGTTCTGGCCGAAGTGGGGAACGAGCGGGGCCAGCATGAGCAAGGCTGCGACCAGGAGCAGGAGGTAGCGATAGCGGTCTAGGTCCCTAGACCTCCGGACCAGTGCGATGGTCAGGATGTAGGCGCAGATCCCGACAGCGGTCCACGCGGCCTGCAGGCGCGCGTAATGAGGATCGATGCGAGCCAACATGTCGTATCCCAGACCGTTCAGGAGCGTGACGATCGGGAGCAGAACCGGGTTCGCATCCGGGGCGTAGATCCTGTTCGCGATGTGGGCGGCGACGCCCAGACCGAGCACGATGGCCAGGAAGGGCCCGAGGTTGGGTGGGATCTTCGACGTCGTCCCGATGGACGCCAGCACGTATGTCGCGACGATGATCAACGACCCGAACACGAGCAGGCCGAGCTCGGTCCGTCGCCTCGCGTTGGGTCCTTTGGGTCTCGTTCGCGACGCCCAGCTGGTTGCGCGGCCCCTCATAGGTCTCGTTCAGCCTAGAACTTGGAAACCTGGCCGAACGGGTCCGTGCCCGGCGCCCGGCCGCTCCCGCACACGTGAGATCGCCAGCAGTCGTTGCCCAAGTACCGTAGGTAGGCGATGGCAGTCTCCGAACCCCCCCACTCCGATCAGGCCGGCCACGGTTCGCTGGCCCAGGTCAAGGATCGTAAAGGTCCTGGCGCGAGCGCCGACGAATCGGCGCCGGCAGTGAATTTTTTTTTTAAAGATCCGGTGGCCACCGAGAAGAGCTTCGAGGAGGTGATCGAGGAACTGGGTTA
>Ga0116217_10000285_pt1 | contig 56360 bp, 43 predicted proteins | sample Sb_taG_6_FD_89697 | JGI IMG/M metagenome (GOLD analysis project Ga0116217, IMG submission 89697) | Peat soil microbial communities from Weissenstadt, Germany - Sb_50d_4_PS metaG | ecosystem: Environmental > Terrestrial > Soil > Wetlands > Peat | place: Germany: Weissenstadt | collected 2010-09-21
CCGGCGTTCGGCCAGGATCTGGTGCTGCTCGACACGCGCCGCACGGAGGGCGGCGGCGACTGGTCGGGTTCATTCGTCGGTACGTCCTTGATTTTCTCGCACGATGCCGAGTTCACCGGCCTGGAGGGGGACCCGCGATTCTTCTTCGATGACAGCAGCACTCCGCAGGCGCAGGGCACGGGCACCGAGGAATGGGCGGGCGGCGGCGACTATTGGGGAGGGCAGACCATGACGCTGCCGCTGGCCGGTCATCCGATCGGCGCCGGCAGTCGCGCGCAAGCCGTCTCGGCGGCCGATCGGATCGAATCGGCTTACCGCTTCCTGCTGGCCGATCTGATGCCGTTCGGCAAGAACGCGCGCATCCAACTCGAGCATGGCGGCAGCAACGAATCGACGCAGCATTACGAAACCGTGGCGTACTGGTACGGACTGCCCTCGCCATCGCTGATCGAGACCGATGAGCTGGCGGTGGGCGATACCTCCAGCGAGCGCCGACACCGCTATGTCTCGCCCGATGCCTCGCCCGTGTACCGGTTGCGATCGCGTTACGAATGGGGCCCGGATACGCTCTCCGGCCGCGAAATCTACCCCGCCAGTACCGATCGCGGCCGCAGCACGCACGGCTGGTCGGAATTCGATCTGAAGATCGATCCCGACAATAAAGGCGTGCTTTTGCGGCGTAAGCTCGACTACGCCTTCCCGAATCAACGCGCCGAAGTCTACATCCGCGATGCCAGGCAGCCCGATTCGCCGTGGCGCCCCGCCGGCGTCTGGTATCTGGCCGGATCGAACACCGACGTGTTTTCCAACGGTGACGGTCAGGAGCTCGGTGCCACGCAGCACACCGTCCAAACGTCGAACCGACGCTTCCGCGAGGATGAGTTTCTGATCCCGTGCGCGCTCACGCTGCACCGCTCGCGCATCCGCGTCCGCATCGAGTTCACGCCGGTGCGCGTACCGCTCTTTCCGGGTCGCGCCCTGCCGAGTTTAGCCTGGAGCGAGCTGCGCTACCGCGCCTACAGCTGGGTGATGCCGCGTTTTCGCGTCCCGGCACCGCCCTGAGTGCGCGCCACCGCGTTCAGGACTGCGCGGCGCGATGGATCGCCTTGCGCACGCGAACGTAGGTGCCGCAGCGGCAAAGGTTGGTCATCGCCGCATCGATGTCGGCGTCGGTGGGATGCGGCTTGCGTTCGAGCAGGGCCACGGCCGCCAGAATCATGCCCGATTGACAGTAGCCGCATTGCGGGACGCTCTCGGCGATCCAGGCTTGCTGCACCGGATGACTGCCATCGGGCGACAATCCCTCAATGGTCGTGATGGCTTTTCCGGCCACTGCACTCACCGGGACCGAGCACGAGCGCACGAGCTGCCCCTCGAGCAGCACCGAGCACGCGCCGCACAGTCCCAGGCCGCAGCCGAATTTCGTCCCGGTCAGCCCTAAGGCATCGCGCAGCACCCAGAGCAGCGGCGTATCCGCTTCCACCTCCAGGCTGTGCTGGCTGCCATTGATTGCCAGCTCGATCATGGTCGCCGGCGCTCCAGCTGCATGTGAATCGGGTGTTTGCTGCGCAGATTGATCTGCGCCTCAAGCTCCATCGGGGGTGCGGGAGGATGGATGAGCCGGAAGCGCCGCCCCACACGGTAGACATGCAGACTCATTTCATACAAGGCCAGTGATTCGCCGATGCAATGACGTGCCCCGGCGCCGAACGGGATGCGCGCGAACAGCGGACCGCCGCCATCGGAGACAGGCTCCGGTCTTTCAGGCTGGAACAGCTCCGGATCGCTCCAGAATTTCGGGTGTCGATGCACCAAATAGGGACTCAGCAACAGCTCCACGCCCGCTGGGATCTCGTAGCCCGCGAGGCGGTCCGGGCCGATGCTTTGGCGTGACATCATCCAGACCGGTGGATATAGGCGCAGCGCCTCGTTGATGACCCGGCGCGTAAAGAGCAGCGATTCACTGAGCTTGAGGCTCGGTGCCTGCGTTTGCGCAAGCGCATCGATCTCACGATGCAGTTTGGCTTCCGCTTCCGGGTGCTGCGAGAGCAGATACCAGACCGCGTTCAGTCCGCTGGCCGCGGTTTCATGGCCAGCGATGATCAGCGTCATGACTTCATCGACGAGCTCGCGCTCGCCCATGGGCGCACCGCTTGCCTTGTCACGCGCCGCCATCAGCATGCCGAGGAAGTCGAGCGTCGCGGCTGTTGCAGCCGTCTCGGCCGTCTCGGCGCGGCGGCGCTGGATTATCTCGAGCACGAGCTTGCGCAATCGATACACCTTCGAGGCGAATGCCAGGTCGCGAGCCGAATCCTCGATGATCACGCCGAACGGGTTCTGTCCCATCTGCTGGGCGAGCCGATCCAGATCGGCGCCGAAAATGGCGCGCAGAATGAAATCGAGGGTGACCTCACTCATCTCGTCGGTGACATTGACGCTCTCACCGCGCTGCGCATGCTGCTCCCAACGCTCGATGAGCCGGGTGGTGACGGCATCGATCAGCGCACCGTACTGCGCCACGACGCGGCGGTGGAACATCGGCTGCATCATGTAGCGCTGCGTGCGCCAGAGTTCGCCATCACTGGTCACGATGCCATTGCCGAGCAAGATGCGCACGCGTTCAAGCCCGAAACCCTTGCGATAGTTGCCGTGATTGGAGACCAGCACGCGCTTGACGTCGTCCGGATGGTTGATGACGTACACGTAGCCGCGGCGCGAGGGTGAATAGACACGGTAGATGTCGCCGAAGCGCAGATACAGCTCGCGCATACGCTCGAGGGCATCGCCGCCTTCGCCCACGTCGAAGCTGATCTGTGGCTCGGGCGGCGCGGCAGCGGCCGCAGTGGAAATGCTGCTCGAGTTCATGCGTTCCTGGCCGTGCCTTCGCCTGACATTGTGCAATGCAATAAAGCTGCCGTCCCGCCGCCGATTCGATCGCCTACGCTACCATATTGAACCTCGTGCGACGCAGGCGCTGCCGCTGCACACGGCCGGCCGAACCCAGGTTGGCCGCTGCTGATCAAGCAGTTGCCGGACGATTGTGATGCAGTCTCTACCACTCGGCCACGGCCAGGGCTACACTGCGCTGACTCGAAACGGGGAGAGATGCGGGTCGCCATGCGTCGCAGATATTGCGTGTTGTCACCGGCCAGTGGCCGCAAGCGCCTGTTGTCGAGTCTCCTGCCCGTCCTGCTGCTGGTTGCCAGCGCCACCGCCTGGGCCACGCCGCGGGGTGACCGACTGGACCCCTATCCGGGCGCCGCGGTCGCCTACGCTGCCGTGATCGATGGCGAGCTGCTCTGGGGGCGCAACCTCGACATGCATCGCGCACCGGCCTCGCTCACGAAACTGCTGACGGCGCTGGTGGTGCTGGATTCGGACTGGCGGCCCGAGGCGAGGCTCGACGTGAGCCATACGGCCGCGCACATCACGCATCCACGCGTCGGTCTGCATAGCGGCGATACCGTAACCGCCCAGGACGCGCTGACGGCAATGCTGATGCATTCGGCCAACGATGCCTGCACGGTGCTGGTCGAACACGCGGCAGCGAGCCAGCAAGTCTTCGCGCAGCGCATGAATGCTCGCGCCGAACAGCTCGGCATGCACGATTCGCATTTTGTCCATCCATGCGGATTCGATGCCGAAGATCAATATTCGACGGTCAACGACTTGCTGCGTCTGGCGCGCGCCGCGCACGCCGATCCACGCATCGCCCACATCGTCGCACAGCAACAGGCCAGCATCTCGACCGGCAAGGGACGCGAGCTGCGCTTCAAGAACACCAATCTGCTGCTGGGCCGGGTCGATGGCGTCATGGGTCTGAAGACCGGCTACACGGCCCAGGCCGGACGCTGCGTAATCGTCCTGGCCGAGCAGTCGGGCCACCGCGTCTGGCTGGTACTGCTCAATTCCCAGCAACGCTGGCGATCTGCGCATCGCATCATCAACGATGCCTTCGCCGCCGCCGGGCACGGTGCACATGCCCGCCTCGCCGGCGCGACCGCCTCGCTGTAGCGGACTTTACTCGGCGGCAGTCAGTGGCTGACGGGCTTGTTGGCGGGGCTCCTTACGAGAACGCTGCCTGGTTGCTGCGGGGCACACGAACTTGAATAATCGCTCGCCGATCACGCGGCCCCAGGTGACTGCCCATGCCGAGGAGCTATCTGCTGCGCTGTGCTTTGTCCGGCTGTGTTCTGCTGGCGGCAGCGACGGCCGCCGCGCAGGAGTCACCGCGCCCGACACGCGTGTTCATGGAGGTGAGCCTGTCGCCGAACGCTCGCTACGTCGCCTCGATCGAAGGCGACGGGGTACCCGGCGGCGGCGACCCCGTGGTGCGCGCGCTCGTGATACGCAGCGCCGATGGCGGCAGCAGACTCACGGTCGAGTTGCCCTGCGGCAGCACTCGCGGCTGCTGGCCGTCCTCCCCGGCCTGGACACCCGATTCGCGCTGGCTGACCTTCGCACTGCGCGATCCACAGACGCACGCACGCTCCCTCTACCAGGTGGCTGCCGAGGGCGGCGCTCTGCGGCGGCTGCTCGTCTTCAACGGCACCATCCAGGCGCTGCGTTACAGCGCTGACGGACAATTGGCCCTGCTGGCGATCGACAGCGCGGCCAAGGAACTCGGTGCAGTCGAAGCCGGCTCACCGTGGAGCGGTAGCCTGGAGGATGCGCCGCGCGAACAGCGCATCGCGGTGCTCGAGCCCAATGGGCTGCGATGGATTTCACCGCCAGATCTGTTTGTCTATGAGTACGACTGGCTGCCGGACGGACGGGGCTTCATCGGCACCGCGGCAGCCGGTGACGGCGACGATCACTGGTGGCTGGCGAAGTTGTACGCATTCGATCGCGATCGCCAGCACGATCGCCTGCTGTATGCAGCCGAGAACGCGCAGCAGCAGCTGGCGATGCCAATAGTCTCGCGCGATGGCAGGCGCGTTGCCTTCATCGCAGGACTCATGAGCGATTTTGGATCCACCGGCGGGGAGATCTATACCGTGCCGATCGCGGGCGGCGCGGCGACCGCGGTTACACCCCGGCTCGCCTCAACCGTCACGGGCATCCGCTGGAACTGCCACGGACGACTGTTGGCGACGGTCATCGCCGGCGCGCAAATCCAGCTGGTGGATTTTGGATCCGGATCGCGAGCCGCCGCCGGCGAGCTGTTGTGGCAGGACCAGGAGCACCTGGATGCCAATCACGCATTTTCCCTCGCCGACTGTCCATTGCGCACCATGGCCTTGATGCATGAATCCTTTAACGAGCCACCGGAGATCGAGATCGGCACCATCGGTCGGTGGCATGACCTGACACAGGTCAATGCGGGCACCGCAACTGCCTTCAAAGTGCAATCCTTGCGCTGGAAGAGCGATGCCTTCACCGTGCAGGGATGGCTGCTGTTACCGCCGAGCGCCACGCCAGGTGATCGGCCGCCGCTGATCACGGTGGTGCATGGCGGCCCGGCTGCCGCCGCAGAGCCGCGCTTCATGGCGGCCAATCGGTTGCACGTACTGCTGACCCACGGCTACGCCCTGTTCATGCCCAACCCCCGCGGCAGCTATGGCGCGGGCGAGGCGTTCGTATCCGCCAACGTGCGGGACTTCGGCCACGGCGACCTGCGCGACATCCTCGCGGGCGTGGATGCGGTCTCGGCACTGGGGCTGACGGATCCGCAGCGCGTCGGCCTCATGGGTTCGAGCTACGGCGGCTTCATGACCATGTGGGCCGTCACACAAACCAATCGCTTCAAGGCCGCGATCGCCGGCGCCGGCATCAGTAACTGGCAGTCCTATTACGGCGAGAACGGCATCGATGAATGGATGATTCCGTTCTTCGGTGCATCGGTCTATGACGATCCGTCGGTCTACGCCCGTTCATCGGCGATCAACTTCATTCGCCAGGTGCGCACACCCACCTTCAGCTATGTGGGCGCCGCGGACATTGAATGCCCGGCAGCTCAGACCGTGGAGTTCGGGCATGCCTTGAAGGTGCTGGGCACACCCTCCTCGACCGTCATCTACCCCGATGAGGGGCACCACATCCACGATCCGGACCATCTGGCCGATCTCGAGGCCCGAACGCTGTCCTGGTTCGACCGCTATTTGAAGTAATGGCCCTCACGGGGACCGCGCCGAGGTTTGCGTGAACTTCCAGGCGCCGACCATGGCGATCATGAGCACTGGGATGAATGCGGCGAACACCCAGAAGGCGGCCAGCTTTGCCGCCGACACCGATACGCCGTCGGCCAGTCCTGACAGATTGGCCACGATGCCTGCGGCCGCCGTACCGACGGCGTAGCCGATGCGCTGGATCGTCGAGGGCGAAGCCGCTGCCAGTGCCTGCTCGCCCACACGCGAAAAGCGCACCAGACGATGCACGACGGCCGGCCAGAACAGGCCGAAGCCGAGGCCCTGAAGCAGCGAGCAGATGAGTATGCCGGTGAGCGAGCCGGCGGGAACCGCGGCGGCAAAGCCGGCGGCGCCGAGCGTGACGACTGCCGCGCCGCTGCGGATCAGCCGCTTGTCGGCGGATGGCGGCGCCGTCGATACCGCCATCGTCGCGAGGCTCCAGGCCAACGCTTCGGCCGCGAGCACATAACCGGAGAACAGCGGATTGGTGGCGAACAGGATCTTGAGAATCAATGGCCCGTAGGCCCAGAAGCCGGTAGTACCCACGGACAGCGCGAACACCATGAGCAGGCCTGAGCCCACGGGGTCGCGAAAATCCAGCAATTGTCGGGGTAGCAGCCGGATGCGCGCGCGCCGATCGACGCGCGCGGCCGCATACAGCAGCGCCGCGCCGGACACGCATCCGGCGACGGCCAGAGTCGCCTGTCCGGTGACCCCGCTCTGGGCGATGACGAGCGTCGCGACCAGAAGAATCAACAGCGGCAGCAGCGGCCATTGCTTCGCGGCCGCCTCGCGCGGCTGCTCAGAGGGCAGATAGGCCGCCGCCAGGGCCCAAAGCGCACCAGCCTGCAGCGCAAAGAACCAGAAGGCCGCGCGCCACGCGTGCAGATTGGCGAACACGCCCCCGATCAAGGGTCCCAATAACGATCCGGCACCCCAGATGAACGCATTGATACCGAACAACCGGCCCCACAGTCCCGGCTCGAACCACTGCTGAATCGCCAGATAGCACAGAGACAGCAGCATGCCGCCGCCGAGACCCTGAATGAATCGACCGAGCAGCAATAGCCACATGTGCGGCGCGAGCGCCGCGATCGCGCAGCCGATGCCATACGTGAGCGAGGCGGCGATCAGTACACGCTTGAGACTCGAGCGCTGACAGAGCATCGCCGAGGCGGCACCGGCGATGATGGCGCCGACCTGGTAGAGCGAGATCGTCCAGCTAGCATAAGCGACCCCATCGATAGCCTCGACGATGGCGGGCGTGATCGTGGCAGTCACCAGCATATCGGCCGCGTGCAGCCACACGCCCATGCACAGCAGCAGAAACCGGCCCAGCAGCCCCGACGACCACAGATCCTGCCAGGTGGCGTTACGCGCGCTTGCCGTCATGGGCTCTCTCGCAGACACTCAGCCTCTGCGGTATGCTGATTGATACGGCGTTGCCACACCAGCATCCGAACTTTCGAGCGCCAACAATGCGGCAGCGAATGAGCTCGAGACATTGGCTATTGATCGTAGCTAGCCTCGTTTTCGCCGGGCCGCTGCGCTCGCAGGATGCGCCGTCCTCCTCGCACCCGATCGCGCTCAAGGCCGCGCACCTGTTCGATGCGGTATCCGGCAAGCTCGTGGAGCACGGCGTCGTGATCGTGGAGGGCACGAAGATTCAGGCGGTGGGCAGCGATCTGGCGATTCCAGCCGATGCGCAGCTCATCGATCTCGGCGATGCCACCTTGCTGCCGGGATTCATCGATGCACACGTGCATCTGTCCGCCGAAGCGACTCCCAATTGGTACCTGGACTGGTACCACGGCCTCATGCGCTTTCCCGCCGAACAGGCTCTGTATGGCGCGCACTATGCCAAGGTCACGCTCGAAGCGGGCATTACCACGGTGCGCGATCTGGGCTCGGAGGATCATGTCTCTCTCGGGCTCAGGAATGCGATCAATGCCGGCGTGATTCCAGGGCCACGCATGCTGGTGGCGAACTATGCCATCGGCTCGACCGGCGGCCACGCCGATCAGGATCCGGTGCCGATGGAGCGCATAGCCGCGGCTGGACCTGACAAGGGAGTCTGCAACGGCCCGGCCGAGTGCCGCGCCGCGGTACGCTACCAGATCAAATTCGGTGCCGACGTCATCAAGTTCATGCCCTCCGGCGGCGTGCTGTCGCTGTCCGATTCGGTCGATGCACCGGAGCTCTCGCAGGAAGAGATGAACGTGATCGTCGCCGAGGCCCATGCCTGGAGACGCAAGGTGGCGGCGCACTGCCACGGCGATCAGGCGGCCAAGATGGCCATCGCCGCCGGAGTCGACTCAATCGAGCACGGCTCCTTCCTCGAGGACGACACGCTGCTGGAAATGAAGAGGAAGCACGTTTATCTGGTGCCGACCCTGTTCGCCGGTTATTGGGTCGGGCAGCGGGCCGAGAATTTTCCGCCGATCATCGCCGAGAAAGCGCGCGCTGCGGCCGCACGCATCCAACTCACGTTTCAGCATGCGGTCAGAATCGGCGTGCCGATTGCGATGGGCACCGACGCGGCGGTCGAGCCCCATGGCATGAACGCGCGCGAGTTCTCGCTAATGACCGCCAACGGGCTCACGAGCGCGCAAGCCCTCATGGCCGGCACCGCCAACGGCGCCGATCTGCTGGGCATCGCCGATCGGACCGGCACGTTGCAGCCGGGAAAATATGCCGACATTGTGGCCGTGCCTGGTAACCCGTTGAGCAGCATCCAGGCCACCGAGCACCCCGTCTTCGTCATGAAGGAAGGCGTGGTGTACGTGGCGCACGCGCCCGACCACCAAAAATAATTCGGGGCGGGAGATTTTCCATCAGCTCTTGACGCCGATCGGCAACAGCCTCGCGCTGTCCTGTCTAGTCGCGATCCTGCCGGCTGTCACCGTGCTACTGCTGCTGGGCGTGTTGCGCCGGGCAGCCTGGCAGGCAGCCCTCACCGGGCTGATCGTCGGGCTCGTGGTCGCCGTGCTGGCCTGGCAGATGCCGTTGGGACTGGCGCTCGACTCGATGGTCAATGGCGCGGTGTTCGCGCTCTGGCCGGTCATGTGGATCGTCCTCAATGGTCTGCTGCTCTACAACGTCGCCGTGCAATCGGGCCGATTCGAAGCGTTTCGTGCCTGGGTCATCACCTACCTGCCGCAGGATCGGCGCGTGATTCTGGTGGTGATCGGATTCTGCTTCGGCGCATTGATGGAAGGCATTTCGGGATTCGGCACACCCGTGGCGATCACCAGCGCGCTGTTGATCCTTCTGGGCTTTCCGCAGCTCGAAGCGCTGGTATTCGTGCTGATCTTCAATACCGCGCCCGTAGCCTTCGGCGCGCTCGGCGCGCCGGTGACGGTGCTCGGCGCCGTGACCGGCCTACCCGCCGCGGTGCTCGGTCAGATGGTCGGCCGGCAGCTGCCGATCATGGCGATCATTCTGCCGTTCTACGTCATGGCGCTCTACGGCGGCTGGCGCTCGGTGCGTGCGCTCTGGCCGATGCTGCTGGTGGCGGGCGGCAGCTTTGCGACCATGCAATTCCTCGCCTCCAATTTCATCAACTACACCCTGACGGATGTGCTCTCATCGCTCGGCTCGCTGATCATCACACTGCTGTTCCTGCAGCTCTGGCGCGCGCCGAGCGATCCCGAGTTCGCCATTCAGGACCCGCCGCTCGCGCATGACCGTGCGGTCACGGCCGTGCCGGAATGGCAGGGCTGGCTGCCGTGGCTCATCGTCTCCGCCGTCGTGATCCTCTGGACCTCGTTGAAAATCGCCAACGTCGCGCAACAGGCCATTGCCTGGCCCGGTCTGCACAAGATGATTTCGATCACGCTCTATCATGACAAACCGTATGCCGCGGTCTGGATCTTTCAGCCGCTGGGCACCGGCACGGCCATTCTGTTCGCGGCCATCATCACGGCCGCGCTGGTGCGACTGTCACCGAGTGAATTTCTGCGCTGCATCGGGCACACCATCCGCCAGGCGTGGCTGGCGGTGGTGACCGTGATGCTGATCGTCGCGCTGGCGTACCTCATGAATTACTCAGGCCTCGCCTACACGCTCGGTCAGGGGGCCGCCTCGGCGGGGCATCTGTTCATTCTGTTCTCGCCCTTCCTCGGCTGGCTGGCGGTGTTCCTGTCAGGCAGCGACACCTCGGGCAATGCCCTGTTCGGCAATCTGCAGGTGGTGGCAGCCAATCAGCTGGGCCTCAGCCCCGTGCTGTTTGCGGCCACCAATTCCTCCGGCGGGGTCATGGGCAAGATGATCTCGCCGCAAAACATCGCCACCGGCGTTGCGGTAACCAACCTCAAGGGTCGCGAGGGCGAGGTGCTCGCACGCACCTTCATTCACAGCATCGTGCTGACCGTTCTGCTGGCATTGCTGGTGGTGGTGCAGCAGTACGTCGTGCCGTGGATCATTCCGGGCGTCGGCGGCGGTCCGTGAGCGGCCAGTCCGTTACGCTGCGAGCGTGATACTGACCGGGCAGTGATCGCTGCCCAGAACGTCCGGGTGAATGTCGGCCGCCTGCACGGCGCCGCGCAGCTGGCGTGACACCAGGCAATAATCGATTCTCCATCCGACGTTGCGCGCGCGCGCATTGGCGAACGGGCTCCACCAGGTGTAATAGCCGTTGCCCTGCTTGAACAGGCGAAAGGTGTCGACGAAGCCGGCGTCGATCAGGTTCTGAAATCCCGCGCGCTCCTCGTCGGTAAAGCCCTTCTTGCCGCGATTCGGTTTAGGATTGGCCAAGTCGAGCTCGGTGTGGGCGACATTCAGATCGCCGCAGAAAATGACCGGTTTGCTTTGCTCGAGTTGCTGGCAGTAAGCGAGAAATGCCGGGTCCCAGTGACCGAAACGCAGCGCCAGGCGGCTCAAGTCGTCCTTGGCATTCGGCGTGTATACGGTGAGCACGTAGAACCGCTCGAACTCCGCCGTGATGACGCGACCCTCGGTGGCACTGTCGCGCAGCAGTTCGTCGGCAAAGCTGTAGCGGTGAGCGAAGGTGTCCGGGAAGCCGTTGATGACTGCCACGGGCTTGTGCCTGGCAAAGATCGCGGTGCCGGAATAGCCCTTCTTGATCGCCGAATTCCAGTACTCGTGGTAGCCCGGCAGATCGATTTCGATCTGCCCGCGCTCGGCCTTGGTCTCCTGCAGGCACAGCACATCCGGGTGGTGCGCCTGCAGAAAGGGCGTGAACCGCCCCTTTTTGAGCACGGCACGAATGCCATTGACGTTCCAGGAATAAATTCTCACCTCATACCTGCGTGCTCATGGCCTTAGCTGTAGGACGATTGCGCCTAGGAAAATTGGCCGTCATTAAGTGTTGTTAACTCTCGTGGCGCATCCTGCGCCCGGCGTGCATGCTAGCAATGCAAGGACTGCCTCCTCCAGGTCTATGTCAGAAATCCCGACCGCCAGCGAGCGCCCCGACATCACCTCCGAACGACCCGAGCGCAGGCAGCGCATCCGGCGCCTGCTGCTGATCGCCGCCGCTGCCGTGCTCATCATCGCAGCTGTCGTGCTCTGGCGCCATCACGCGGCAGCCGAGGCCCAGGCCGCCGCCGCGCGTCGCGCCGCCAGCGCCGGCATCTCGGTGACGACCGCCACGGCAAAGACCGGCGATGTCAACGAGTATCTCAACGCCATCGGCACCGTGACCCCGTTCTATACCGACTCCATCACGAGCCAGGTCAACGGACTCGTGGTCTCGGTGTCCTTCAAGGAGGGGCAGCTGGTGCGCAAGGGCGATCCGCTCATCGATATCGATCCGCGTGCGTATCGCGCCACGTTGCTGCAGGCGCAAGGCCTATTGGACCGCGATCAGAACGTGCTCGCTCAGGCGCAGATGGACCTGGCGCGCTACCGCGCCGCATTTTCGCGCAACGCGATCGCGCAGCAGATGGTCGACGATCAGGAAAAGCTCGTGCTGCAGGATCAAGGCACCGTGAAAAACGATGAGGGCACCGTTCAATATGATCGGCTGCAGGTCGAGTACTGCCACATCACCGCACCGATCAGCGGTCAGATCGGCTTGCGGCTGGTGGATCCGGGCAATGTAGTGCAGGCCAATGGCACCACCGCGCTCGCGGTGATCACGCAGATACAGCCGATCACGGTCATTTTCACGCTGGCGGAAGACAGCCTGGGGCCCGTGATCGCGCGTCTGCACGACAACGCCAAGCTGAGCGTGGAGGCCTTCGACCGCACCGGGCAGACCAAGCTTGCGAGCGGCGAGCTGCTCGCGCTCGACAATCAGATCGACACGACCACCGGTACCGTGAAGGTCAGATCGATCTTCGACAACAAGGACCAGGCGCTGTTCCCCAATCAGTTCGTAAACGCACGGCTGCTGGTGAATACGCTCAAGGGCGTAACGCTGCTGCCGGCTGCCGCGATTCAGCAGAACGGGCAAGCGGCGTTCGTCTACGTGATTCAGGCCAATGTCGCGCACCTGCGCACGGTCAAACCGGGCGTGACCGACGGCGGCATGACGCAGGTCGACGGCGTCAATCCCGGCGAGGTCGTGGCCGACAGCAGCTTCGATAAATTGCAGGACAACGCCCGCATCATCATTGCCAGCAGGCCCGCCGCCAACGCGAGCGCAACCCGTGCGCCTGCCGGCGCAACCACTACGCCTGCCAACGGGACCGGCGCGCCCTAGACACGAGCGGCACCGAAACGCCGTGAATCCCTCACGTCAATTCATTCTGCGGCCGGTGGCGACCTCGCTGCTCATGGCGGCAATCTTTTTGATCGGCGTCGTCGGCTACACGCAGCTGCCGGTGTCGGCCCTGCCGCAGGTGGACTACCCGACCATTCAGGTGGTCACCTTCTATCCAGGCGCGAGCCCGGATGTCATGGCCACGACGGTCACGGCCCCGCTCGAACGTCAATTCGGCCAAATCCAGGGCTTGAGCCAGATGACCTCCACGAGTTCCGGCGGCACATCGGTCATCGTGCTGCAGTTCGCGCTGTCGCTGAACATCGATGTGGCCGAGCAGGAAGTGCAGGCAGCCATCAATGCCTCGCAAAGTCTGCTGCCCTCGATCCTGCCCTCCCCGCCGATCTACAGCAAGACCAACCCGGCCGACGCTCCGGTGCTGACACTGGCCATCGCCTCGAACGCCATGCCGCTGTCGAAAGTCGAGGACATCGTCGACACGCGCGTGGCGCCGAAGATCTCGCAGCTCACAGGTGTGGGGCTGGTGACAATCAGTGGCGGGCAGAAGCCCGCGGTTCGCATCCAGGCCAATCCGTCCGCGCTGAGCTCTTACGGCATCAATCTCGAGGACCTGTGCACTGCGCTGACGCAGTCCAGTGTCAACGCCGCCAAGGGCAACTTCGACGGTCCGCGGCAGGACTTTCAGATCGATGCCAACGACCAGCTGGTCACGAGCCAGGACTATCGAGGCGTCGTGGTCGCCTACCGCAATGGCGCGCCGGTCATGCTGACCGATGTGGCGAACATCGTCGATGGCATCGAGAACAACAAGCAGGCGGCCTGGATGAATCAGACCCCTGCCGTGATCCTGAACGTGCAGCGCCAGTCGGGCGCCAACACCATCAGCGTGGTCAAGAGCATCAAACGGCTGCTGCCGCAGCTGGAAGCCAACCTGCCCCGGGGTATTCAAGTCACGACCCTGACCGATCTGACCACCGGCATCAAGGCCTCCATAGCCGACGTCGAATTCGAGCTGCTGCTGGCGATCGCGCTGGTGGTGCTGGTGATCTTCCTGTTTCTGCGCAGCGTCAGTGCCACGATCATTCCGAGCGTGGCCGTGCCGCTGTCACTGATCGGCACGCTGGCGCTCATGTACAGCCTCGGTTACAGCCTCGACAACCTGTCGCTCATGGCCTTGACCATTGCCACCGGTTTCGTCGTTGACGATGCCATCGTCATGATAGAGAACATTTCGCGCTATATCGAAAGCGGTGACAAGCCGCTGGACGCCGCGCTCAAAGGCGCCGCTCAGATCGGCTTCACGATTCTGTCGCTGACGGTGGCGCTGATCGCCGTGCTGATCCCGCTGCTGTTCATGGGGGACGTGGTCGGCCGCCTGTTCCGCGAGTTCGCTGTCACGCTGGCCGTGACCATCGCGTTCTCAGCCATCGTCTCGCTGACCCTCACGCCGATGATGAGTGCACGCATCCTGCGGCGCAAGAGCGCGCAGCAGAAGGGGCGGCTGTTTCAGGCATCCGAGCGCGTGTTCAATCGCATCATCGGCTTCTACGGACGCACGCTGAAAATCGTGCTCGAGTATCAGAACATCACGCTGCTGGTGGCGCTGGCGACTCTGATGCTGACCGTGTTCCTTTACATCGTGATTCCAAAGGGTTTCTTTCCCGTGCAGGACACCGGCGTCATACAGGCCATCTCACAGGCACCGCCGACGATCAGTGCCCAGGCCATGGGCGAGCGACAGCAGCAGCTCGCCAAGGTCATCCTGGCCGACCCGGCCGTCGAGAGCCTGTCCTCGTTCATCGGCGCCGACGGCACCAACACCACCAACAACAGCGGTCGCATCTCGATCAATCTGAAGCCGCTCGCGCAGCGCAAGCGCAGCGCCTCGCAGATCATCGGCCGACTCGCGCCCAAGCTCGCCGAAGTCCAGGGCATTGAGCTGTACATGGAGCCGGTGCAGAACATCACCGTGGACGACCGCGTGAGCCGCACGCAGTATCAGTACACGCTCGAGGACCCGGACATCAACGAGCTCAATCTCTGGACCAACCGCTTAGTCGCCCGGCTGCGAGCGCTGCCGGAGCTGGTCAATGTCGCCACCGATCAGCAGCTCGGCGGCCTCGCCGTGTACCTCGTGATCGATCGCGTCACGGCCTCGCGACTCGGCATCGCCCCCTCGACGATCGACAACATGCTGTACGACGCCTTCGGCCAGCGGCAGATCAACACCATGTACACGCAGGTCAACCAGTATCACGTCATTCTCGAAAGCGATCCGCAGTTTCAGCTCAATCCCGACATCCTCAGTCATCTCTACATTCAATCCAACGCCTCATCGGGCACCAGCGGCGCTGCGGCATCCTCCTCGTTTGCATCCATCGGTTCCGCCTCTGCCGGCTCCAACGCCACCACGACCAGCGCGCGCTACAACCCGGCCGCGAATCTGTTGACTCCACCGCAGAACGCCTTGTTCGCCAGCACCCCCTCGACCGGCTCGACCGCCGCTGCCGCATCCTCCGCCAACGTGAGCAACGCGGTACCGCTAAGCGCCTTCGCGCATTTCGAGAAGACGACCGAGCCGCTGACGATCACGCACCAGGGCCAGTTTCCTGCCATCACGGTCTCGTTCGATCTGGCGCCAAACGCCTCCTTGGGCGCCGCCATCGAGGCTGTCGGCCGAGTGCAGAGCGAAATGCACATGCCGGCGAGCCTGCAGGCAGGCTTTCAGGGCACCGCGGCCGCCTTCACCAACTCGCTGTCCAACGAGCCCTTGCTGATCCTGGCAGCGCTGGTCGCGGTGTACATCGTGCTCGGTGTGCTGTACGAGAGCTTCATTCATCCGGTTACGATTCTCTCGACGCTGCCATCGGCCGGCGTCGGTGCGCTGCTGGCGCTGATGCTCTTCGGCCAGGACCTGAACGTGGTGGCACTGATCGGCATCATCCTGCTGATCGGAATCGTGTCCAAGAACGGCATCATGATGGTGGACTTCGCACTCGATGCCGAGCGCACTCGAGGCAAGAACTCCACCGACGCCATCTACGAGGCCTCGCTGCTGCGCTTTCGTCCCATCCTCATGACCACGATGGCGGCGCTGCTGGCCGGTCTGCCGCTCGCCCTGGGCACCGGCATCGGCTCGGAGCTGCGCAAGCCCCTTGGCATCGCCATGGTGGGCGGACTGCTGTTGAGCCAGGTGCTCACCTTCTACACCACACCGGTGATCTACATATTCTTCGATCGTCTCGGGCAGCGCTTTGCGCGCCGCAAGGCAGCCGCGGCATGAACATCTCCGCGCCCTTCATTTTTCGGCCCGTAGGCACGACGCTGATCACCCTGGCGATCGTGCTCGCCGGCGCGATCGCCTTCGGCGTGCTGCCGGTATCGCCATTGCCGCAGGTGGATTTTCCGACGATTGCCGTGGTCGCCAATCTGCCGGGCGGCAGCGCTGAGATCATGGCCTCATCGGTGGCGACACCGCTAGAACGGCAGTTCGGTCATATCGCCGGCGTGACCGAGATGACCTCAGCGAGCTCACTCGGAACCACAGCCATCACCATTCAGTTCGATCTGAACCGTGACATCGACGGCGCCGCACGTGATGTCGAGGCGGCCATCAACGCCGCGCGTTCTTATCTGCCCACCAATCTGCCGAGCAATCCGACCTACCGCAAAGTCAATCCGGCGGACGCGCCGATCATGATTCTGGGACTCACGTCGGACAAGTTTGGGCCCGACAAGCTGTATGACGCGGCTTCCACGGTCATACAGCAGAAGTTGTCGCAGATGTCCGGTGTCGGACAGGTCAGCGTCGGCGGCGGGGCGCTGCCGTCGGTACGCGTAGATGTCAATCCCACGCAGCTCGCAAGCCGCGGTCTGACGCTCGCCGGCATCAAGTCGGTGCTGAGCCTGCAGAACAGCGATATGCCCAGGGGGCAGCTCACCAATGGCATCGCGACCGCCGACATCCTCGCCAATGACCAGATCTCGCACGCCTCCGACTACCAGCCGCTCGTGATCGGCTACAGCAACGGCGCCGCCGTACGTCTGTCCGACGTGGCGCAAGTCACGGACTCGGTGCAGAACGTGCGCGCGGCCGGCTATCTGAACGGCAAGCGTGCCGTCATGATCATCATCTTCCGCCAGCCCGGCGCCAACATCATCAAGACCAACGACAACATTCGCGCGCAGCTGCCCGCGATCAGGGCTTCGATACCCTCGGGCATCGAAACCACGATCGTGCTGGATCGAACCACGACCATTCGCGCCTCGGTACACGATGTGGAAACGACGCTGCTCATCTCGATCGCCCTGGTGATCGCGGTGGTATTCATCTTCCTGCGCAATGCCCGCGTGACCATGATCCCGAGCGTAGTGATGCCGGCCGCGCTGGTCGGCACCTTTGCCGTCATGTATCTCTGCGGCTACAGCATCGACAACCTGTCGCTGATGGCCCTGACGATCGCCACCGGCTTCGTGGTCGATGACGCCATCGTGGTCATGGAGAATATCTCGCGCCATCTGGAGCAGGGCATGAAGCCGCTGCAGGCGGCCATGAAGGGTGCGCAGGAGATCGGCTTCACGATACTGAGCATCAGCATCTCGCTGGTGGCGGTCTTCATTCCATTGCTGTTCATGGGCGGCATCGTCGGCCGGCTGTTCCGCGAATTCGCCGTCACGCTGTCCACTGCCATCGTGGTCTCGATGCTCATATCGCTGACCACGACGCCGATGATGTGCGCCTACCTGCTGCGAAGCGAGCGCGAGCAGCAGCACGGGCGACTCTACCGCGCCAACGAGCGGGCCTTCGAATGGCTGCTTGCGGTCTATCGGCGCAGCCTGCAGTGGGTGCTGGGCCATCCGCGTCTCACGATGATCGTTCTATTGTTGACCATTGCCCTCAATGCGGTGCTGATGGTCACGCTACCGAAGGGCTTTTTTCCGCAGCAGGACACGGGCGCGATCGTCGGCGGCGTCCAGGGGCCGCAGGATTCCTCCTTTCCGGCGATGGACAACTCGATCAAGCAGATCGTCGGCGTCATCAAAAGCGATCCGGCCGTGGCCAACGTGATCGCCTTCACCGGCGGCAACGGTGCCACCAACACCGGCTTCATTTATATGGCCTTGAATCCGCTGTCGGAGCGCAAGGTCAGTGCGGCGCAGGTCATCGGACGGCTGCGCCCGAAGTTCAACCGTCTGCCGGTCGCCTCGGCGTTTCTGCAGGCGGCGCAGGATCTGCGTATCGGCGGCCGTTCCGGCAACGCCATGTATCAATACACGCTGCAATCCGACAGCGGGCAGGATCTCGCCCAGTGGGGGCCGACGCTGCTCAAGGAGATGAAGCGGCTGCCCGGGTTCCAGGACGTGAACTCCGATCAGCAGAACGGTGGACTGGATGAAATGCTGACCTATGACCGCAAGAGCGCGGCCAAACTGGGCCTCACGGTACAAGCGCTGGACACGGACCTGTACAGCGCCTTCGGTCAGTCGGAAGTCTCCGTGATTTACACCCAGCTGAACCAGTACTACGTGGTGTTGGAAGTGGCACCGCAATATTGGCAGAGCCCGGCTGGCCTGCAGGACACCTACCTGGCATCGGCCAGCGGCGGCAACATTCCACTCATGGCGTTGACCAGTGCGCACGCCACCACGACGGCGCTCGCGGTCAATCACACCGGCCTGTTTCCGTCGGTCACCGTCTCGTTCAATCTGTCGCCGGACGTCTCCTTGAGCGATGCCACGCTGCGTATCCGGCAGATGCAGCAGCGACTCGGTACCCCGTCCTCGATTCAGGGCTTCTTCGCCGGCACATTGCTGGCCTATCAGCAGTCGCTCTCCACCGAGCCGATATTGGTGCTGGCGGCATTGCTCTCGGTGTACATCGTGCTGGGTATTCTGTACGAAAGTCTGGTCCATCCGCTGACCATCATCTCGAGTCTGCCGCCGGCAAGCGTGGGCGCGATGCTGGCTTTGATGCTGTTTCGGCAGGACCTGAACGTCATTTCGATCATCGGCATCGTGCTGCTGATCGGCATCGTCAAAAAGAATGCCATCATGCTGATCGACTTTGCACTGCAGGCCGAGCGCCAGGAGGGCAAGAACACCGCCGACTCGATCTTCGAGGCCTGTATGCTGCGCTTTCGCCCGATCCTCATGACCACCATGGCGGCGCTGTTTGGCGCCGTGCCGCTCGCCTTTGGCACTGGAACCGGCTCCGAATTGCGGCGCCCACTGGGCATCGCGATCATCGGCGGACTCATCGTCAGCCAACTGCTCACGCTCTACACCACCCCGGTGGTCTACCTCTACATGGACCGCTTCAGCCACTGGTGGGCAGAGCGGCATCAGGGATCCGCGGTCCCCACTCAGCCCGGAGTTCAGCCCCTATGAGCACGCGCGCAAAACGGCCTGTGGCCGCCTTATTTGGCTTGCTGCTCGGGGGCTGCGCCGTGGGGCCGGCCTATCAGCGGCCCTTGGTGCAGTCACCCGACGCCTATAAGGAAGCCAAAGACTGGAAAGTGGCCGAGCCGCAGGATTCGCTGATTCACGCCAACTGGTGGGAGCTGTTCAATGACCCGCAGCTCAACGCACTCGAAGCGCAGGTCAACGTCTCCAACCAGAACATCGCGGCGGCCTTTGCCAGCTTCATGCAGGCCCGGGCGCTGGTGAAGCAGGCGCGCTCGCAGTATTACCCGACTCTGACGCTCAGCCCCAGCCTCAGCAGAACCTCCGAATCTGCGAATCTGCTGCAATCGGCGGGGACCACGCCGATCGCCGGCCGCGCGGCCACCGGCGTGGGCACAACCACCGTCAACGCCTTTGATCTGCCGTTCGATGCCTCATGGACGCCGGATCTCTGGGGACGCGTGCGCAACACGGTCAAGGGCGATGTCGCAGCGGCTCAAGCCAGCGCGGCCGACCTGGAGAACACGCGTCTCACGGCTCAGGCCGAGCTGGCGGTCGACTATTACGAGCTCCGAACCCAGGATTCGCTGCAGCTATTGCTCGACGCCACGGTGCGCGCCTACCGGGAATCGCTGGACCTGACGCAGGCTCAATATGAAACCGGCATCGGTCAGGAGGAAGCGGTTGCACAGGCCGAGGTGCAACTGCAGACCACGCAGGCACAGGCTACCAACCTCGGCATCGCGCGGGCACAGTACGAGCATGCCATTGCATTGCTGGTCGGTCAGCCGGCATCGAGCTTCTCGATCGCGCCCGAACCGCTCAAGAGCGCGCCGCCGGCGATCCCGGTGGGTGTCCCCTCGCAACTGCTGGAGCGGCGGCCGGATGTGGCCGCGGATGAGCGGCTCATGGCCCAGGCCAACGCGCAGATCGGCGTGGCCAAGGCGGCCTACTTTCCCACCTTGACGTTGAGCGCCACGGGAGGCTTCGAAAGCACCTCGGCTTCCGACTGGCTCACCTGGCCGAGTCGCTTCTGGTCGGTCGGGCCGACGCTGGCGGAGACGCTGTTCGACGCTGGATTGCGTCGGGCCACGGTCGAGCAGTATCAGGCGAGCTATAACCAGGCTCTCGCGACCTACCGTCAGACGGTCCTGAGCGCATTCCAGCAGGTCGAGGACAACCTCGCGGCACTGCGCATCCTGTCGCGACAGATCCAGCAACAGGACGCCGCGGTCGCCGCTTCGCAAAGATACCTCGCCATTGCGACCGATCGCTACAAGCTCGGACTCGACCCGTACCTTGATGTGATCACGGCACAGACGGCGTTACTCACCAGTCAGCAGACCGCGGCGACGCTGCGCTTGCAGCAGCTCACCGACAGCGTGCAACTCATCGAAGCGCTCGGCGGCGGCTGGACTGCGTCGCAGCTGCCCTCGCCGCGCGACATCGCGCAGGCATCGCCGAGTTCGCAGTGAGCCGGCCGATCGCAAGCTTACGCGCAATCAGGCCGTTCGTTCCGCGTGGCGCCTGCAGCTCACCCGCCGCACGTACGCCGTCCCCTCCCTGATGCCACATTTTGCCCCTTGGCTTCAATCGATCCTTGAAGCCGCGAGCGTACTCGACGAACCAAGGGCCCCTATTTGCGAGCGATCCGCCGATTGCGTATTCCTTAACAGTTGGAAGAGTCGCGTTCGCACCGCCGGCGCCAGCGATTCGGCAAACGTGCCGGCCAGATGATTGTCGTCACGGTAGACGAGTAGATCGTGCTGCATGGCAGGACACGAACGTCCTGGACAAATCAAGTCGTTCATATCCAGAAAGTAAATATCTGTCAGACCGTCCGCGGCCGCTCGCTCGGCGGCATAGGCCGTCTCATTGAGTGCTGAGGCGGCGCTGAAGTCGCAGGACTCGCCACCCAGCGGCCTGCCCGCTTCGCGTCGCACCACGCAGGCAGGAATGTTGAACGGTGGGAGCGGCGTATCTCTCAGCACCACGATCGGAACGCCGGCACGCGAGAGCTTTTGCAGAGTGCGTCGGGTACCTAAACGGATTTCCTCCACGGGCATCAGAGCCGCTGTAATAAAGTCGCCCCGAAGGGTCGCGCCGTTGTAACTCGACATCACCACCGCCGAAGGACGGATCGCGATGATCTTGTCGATCGCGCGAGCACGCCATTGCTTGCAATGATCGGCCGCCGTCGACAACTGATGCGGATTGATGTCGCTCGCGGCGCAACCTGGTCTCAGGACCGTGACGAGGCGCCAGGCCTCCAGATTGGCCGCCGTGCGCATCGGATTGACCCATTGCATCGAGTGCGAATCGCCGAACAGAACCAGGGTTTGTAATGCGGCCGCGGCGCCGAATTCGCATACTTTGACGTCAAATGAGCGGCCCTCACTCCAGCAATTCCTCGGTATATCGCCGATGTCGGACGCGGCTGCTTCGATTGACTGCAACTTCTGATCCATCATCAGCTGCTGGCGTCCAAATATCATCAATGTCCACGCCGAAGCGACGGTCAGCACCGTTGCGGCGGCGGCGAATCCCAACGACAGTCCCGATCGGGCGCTCAGGTATGGGTTTACTCGAACAGGACTCTCCACCAAGCGGAAGGTCAGTATCGCGGCCAGAAAGGCTGCGATCGCTGTCGCGACCTTGCCGCCGACAGAGATGTCAGGGAAAAGAACCGCGCCGAATACCACAAAAGGCCAGTGCCAGAGATACCAGGAGTACGATCGGGCGCCGACGAATTGCAGTGGCGCGGCGCTGAGCACCGCGCTTATCCCGCGTTGCGACGCTTTGGCTCCGGCGAAAATCGTCGCAAGTGCCCCGCTGACCGGGAACAGTGCGATCCAGCCTGGGAAGCCTGCGCCTCCCTTGACCACCACGGCCGTGCCTAGAATCATCGCGATGCCGAGGATTCCAATAGCAACCGCGCCGCGGGTGCCTACCGATGTCATTGAAACTGGCAGCAGCGCCAAAAGTCCTCCCGCCGCGAACTCCCAAGCTCGCGCGGGCAACTCGTAGAATGCGACGGTCGGCACGCGTTGTGTGGCATAGACGCAGCACATGAATGAAACAGCGGCGAGCGCACCAAGAATCCAGATCGATCGCCGAGCTCGATTCGGACCTCGGCTGGCCAGCAAGATCAGCAACGGCCAGATAAGGTAGAACTGCTCCTCGAGGCCGAGCGACCACGTATGGAGTAAGGGATTCCCCTCCACATTCGGTGCGAAATAGTCGGCAGCGCCGTGGTCGAAGAACACGTTGCTCACATAGAGCCCAGCCGCGCCCGCGGCGCGCGCAGTGAATGCGATTTCCTGCGGCGCAAATGTTGCGGCGGCAGCTAAGGTAGTCACCAAGAGCACGAGAGCGCACGCCGGCAGGAGCCTTCGCGCACGACGCGCGAAGAATCTGCCGAAGTCGATGCGAGTCGTCGCGCGATACTCTGTGGCTAGCAGCCCTGTAATCAAGTATCCGGAGAGCACAAAGAAAACATCGACGCCGACGAAGCCACCGGCGCACCACGAAATGCCACAGTGACAAGCGACAACGAGTAAGACCGCTACGGCCCGCAATCCTTCGATATCGGGTCGAAAGGAATCACCGGGCTCGGTGGCAGTCATGTCAGGATTAATCGTGTCACGTCCGACAAAACGATAGCACCATTCCCGCGTCGAATTGCGTGACCTGGCTCTAAGGCCGCATCGTCTGACGACAATGCCCGATCGTGCCAGTCGCCCAGCCGGGATCGAGCTGGCGGGTACGGCGCGGTGGAAACATGGCAAGGAGCGGGTTCAGATGTTCCTCAGCGAAAAATGGCCGGCGTGGCAGCGTGCGGCGGTACCGATTTACCTGTCGCCGAAGTTATAGCTGAATCCAAGCCCGACCCACTCCCAACGGCGATTGCCGGTCCCCACGTACGGCGGACCATTCTTCTCGGTGATCTTGTTGAAAATTGTCGGGGCATAGAACTCGGAGCGATACGTTGCATCGATAACTATTTTTGCGTTCTTGGTGAAAGAATACGCAAGCTCGGCCTTCGCCGACGCCCCAAAGAGAACCCCGTTACGGTTGCTACTGCTAAACACATTGAAGTTCTGTTCTGAAGCCGCGCAGAAGAAGGAGGGACAGCGGTTGACCTGGGAATCAGTGAAATTGGCGTGATAGAGAAGCCCCTCGGCTCCGAGTCCGACCGAGCCCACGAGCCGATTCGAAAACGTGTACTCGCCGCGTAGTTCCAATTCAGGACCCAGGTCGTAATCCTCGTCTTCCTCATCCTCCTCGCTCGAGTACGCCGAGGTCTCTGAGCATGTGGTAATGCGCCTCGAGCACTCCGGCCAGCGAGATTTTCCAGGGATCATTATTCGTGATTACCACCGGCGGCAAGCCAAAGCCGAGATCCAGCTCGAGGACTTTGGTCATGACATGCGCGTTCAACCCTCCCCTAAAAGCGTCAATGCCCGTGAAGCCGTCGGACGGCGGCTTGTTGTACAGATACCCGATATCTAATGGTGATCCCACCGGCACCTGAGCGGCGCGGCTGCGAATGCAGGTGCCACGCCGCTGGTTGCACTGCGCGGTGGCCAACGCCTGCGCGCGCATTTGCTGAGTTACCGCGGCCGTCGTCTCATCCTGATGCAGGAAGAGCGCCCGGCCCTATCGACGCAGGACTTGGCACCGCTCGGTCTGGCACGTCGAGAAACGGAGACTCTAAAATGGGTTGCGTGCGGCAAGACCGACGCGGAGATCGCGCGCATCCTGAGCATCTCGACACGTACGGTAAATCACACGTTGGCTCGTGTGTATCGCAAGCTCGGCGTGGAGGCGCGGCTCGCGGCGGCGCTGCGCGCCGCACGGGTCGCGCTCACTGTGACTAAGGCGCGCGTCATGGCGCGCGATAAGGATGGCACCACTGGCACTGCGCCGATGCCGCACAAGTCGCGGAAAAATAAGGGAATGTAATGGCGGAGAGAGAGGGATTCGAACCCTCGAAGGGCTTTTGACCCTTACACCCTTAGCAGGGGTGCGCCTTCGACCACTCGGCCATCTCTCCGCAGCGTAGCAATCATACGCATGGGCTTCAGGCACGGCAAAGCGCGGCCGCCGTCGAGGCGCACGCGCCGCAGTGGCGTCGGGTCTAACTGGTGGTCGTCGGCTCGGCCTCGGCTTTCTCGGCTTTCTCGGCTTTCTCGCTACTCTCGGCACTCTCGCGCTTGATACGGTGAAAGATCTCCTCGCGCTGCACCGATATGCTCTTGGGTGCGTTGACGCCCAGCCGCACCTGATTGCCCTTGACGCGCAGCACCGTCACGGTGACGTCCTCACCGATCATGACGGTCTCACCTACTCTACGCGTCAGGATAAGCACTCGTCGGTCCTCCAATGTAACTGTGTCGCTTCATGCGATCCGTGCCGTGCCGCCGGCCCGTACCCAATGGCGCCCACTATCGCGCAAATTCGCGCACTGAAGATTAAAATTCCTCAATGTGTCGGTGCGCTCAAGCGTGAGCGAACCCATGGAGCGACGCTGGCGAGCGCTTGATCCAGCGTCTGCGGTCTGCTGCCGCCGGCTTGCGCGAAGTCCGGCCGGCCACCGCCCTTACCACCTACTTGAGCGGCGACACTGCCGATTAGTTCCCCGGCTCGCACGCGCGCGGTCTGATCGGCAGTGACTCCGGCAACCAACAGCACTTTGGATTCCGAGTCTACCGAACCGAGCACGATGATGGCCGAGCCCAGTCGACTCTTGAGCTGATCGAGCGCCGAGCGCAGCGCACCTGCGTCCGCGCCGTCGACGCGCGTGGCCAGCACTTTGACGCCATCGACGTCGACCGCCGCGTCGGCTAGATCGCGACCGGAACTCATCGCAAGCTTGTCCTTGAGCGCGCGATTCTCCTTCTCGAGAGCGCGATTGCGCTCGAGCACCTCGCGCACCTTGTCCGTCGCCTCATCGCGCGAGCCATGCACCAGCTGCGCCACCTCGCCCAGCAGGCCGTCGATGCGGCGCACATGGTCGAGCGCCGCCTGGCCCGTGATCGCCTCGATGCGTCGCACGCCGGCGGCAACGCCCGATTCGCTGACGATGTGGAATAGTCCGATATCGCCGGTGCGCGCCACGTGCGTGCCACCACACAGCTCGGTCGAGAAATCGCCGAACGACAGCACGCGCACGCGCTTGTCGTACTTCTCGCCGAACAAGGCCATGGCACCGGCCGCAATAGCCTGCTCGTAGTCCATTTGTCGGATCGAGGCATCGTGGTTGGCGCGAATCTCGGCGTTGACCAGGCGCTCGATCCGCTGCAGCTGCTCGGCGCTGACGGCCTGGAAGTGCGAGAAGTCGAAACGCAGCCGGTCCGCTGCCACCAGCGACCCTTTTTGGACCACGTGCGTTCCCAGTTCGCGGCGCAACGCCGCATGCAGCAGATGCGTGGCGGAATGATTGAGGCGGATCGCCTCACGGCGCCCGGCATCGACTCGGGCCGTGAGCGTATCGCCGACTTTGAGCGTACCGCTCGTGAGCTCACCGCGGTGCGCGTGCGCGGCCCCGCGCTTTTGCGTATCTTCGACTACGAACAGCGTCTCGGGCTCCCCGATCAGTTCGCCGGCATCGCCGATCTGCCCTCCGGCCTCGGCGTAGAACGGCGTGCGATCGAGCACCACTTCGCCTCGCTCGCCGTGCCTGAGCGCCTGGACGCTCTGACCATCGCGCAACAGCACTAGCACTCGGCCCTGCGATGCAAGCTCTTCATATCCGCGAAATTCGCTGCGCCCGGCAATCTGGGCCCCGCCGCGCTGATCGACGCCAAACCGGCTCGCCGCGCGCGCGCGCTCGCGCTGCCCTTCCATTTCACGCTCATACCCCTGCATGTCGAGCTGCAGCCCACGCTCGCGGGCAATGTCGGCCGTCAGATCCGGCGGGAAGCCGTAAGTGTCGTGCAGCAGGAACACCAGCGACCCTGGCACGGTGGCGCCGCCGGCCTCGCGCATGCGCAGGTCGAACTGCGCCATACCGGCCGAGAGCGTCTCGGCAAAGCGCTGCTCTTCGAGCTTCAGTATGCGCGCGACCTGCTGCGCCTCGCGCCCGAGCTCCGGATACGCATCGCCCATGGCTGCTACCAACGCCGGCACAAGCTCATGGAAGAATGGCTGCGACTGGCCGAGCTTGTAGCCGTGGCGCACCGCGCGCCGAATGATACGGCGCAGCACGTAGCCGCGACCTTCATTCGAGGGCATGACGCCATCGACGATCAGAAAGCTGCAGGCGCGGATGTGATCGGCAATCACGCGCAACGACGGCGAGTCGAGCGCGGTGCTGCCGGTCACGCTGGCCGCGGCGCTGATGAGTCCGCGAAACAGATCGATATCGTAGTTGGACTGCACGCCCTGCATGATGGCAGCGACGCGCTCGAGTCCGGCGCCGGTATCGACCGAGGGTTTGGGCAGCGGCCTCAGCGTGCCGTCGGCGGCGCGGTCGTACTGCATGAACACCAGGTTCCAGATTTCGACGAAGCGATCGCCCTCCTGCTCTGCCGAGCCCGGCGGTCCGCCTGCGAGCTGCGGCCCATGATCGAAGAAGATCTCGCTGCAAGGCCCGCACGGCCCGGTATCGCCCATGGCCCAGAAGTTCGAGGTCTCGCCCATGCGCGTGACGCGCGCGGGGTCAAGGCCGATCTCGCCGGTCCAGACACGCGCCGCCTCATCGTCGTCGCGATAGACCGTGATCCAGAGCCGCGCCGGGTCCAGATGCAACCGTCGCGTCACGAACTCCCAGGCAAATGCGATTGCCTCACGCTTGAAATAATCGCCGAACGAGAAGTTGCCGAGCATCTCGAAGAAGGTGTGGTGGCGCGTGGTGTAGCCGACGTTCTCGAGGTCGTTGTGCTTGCCGCCGGCGCGCACACAGCGCTGGCTCGTGGTGGCGCGCACGTAATCACGCGTCTCCTTGCCCAGAAAGACATCCTTGAACTGCACCATGCCGGCATTGGTGAACAGCAACGTCGGGTCATTGCCCGGCACCAGCGAGGAAGACGGCACCACCGTGTGGCCGTGGTGGCGAAAGTACTCGAGAAAGGCGCGCCGCACCTCGGCCGCGCTCATATAAGGGGGTTTCATGCTCATGATAAAGCGTCGCTAACCTCGGAGCCCAGAGCCGCCCGGATATGATCGTTGGAAAAGCCTCGGTATTGCAAAAATCGGGCTTGTTTTGCCTTGTCCGGCCAGTGCACCGGCGGCGCCAGACCAAAGCGGCGGATGCGCAGCTCACGGGCACGCCGGGCCCAATCCTCGCCCGCAGTCAGCGCCGCCTCGATCAACGGTGCTGCGACGCCGAGTTGCTCGAGCTCGCGCTGTATGCGCAGCGGGCCCTGCCCGCGCTCGGCGCGCTGGCTCACAAAGTGCAGCGCGTAGCGTTCATCGTCGAGGTAGCCGCGAGCGCTGAACTCCTCGATGACGCCCTGTACAGCGACAGGTTCGAATCCTTGGCCCAGCAACGTGCAGCGCAGCTCGCTCGCGCAGAAATCCCGTCGCGACAGCAGCATGACGGCGGCGGCGCCAGCCGCTTCGGGATCGGCTGCCTGCCCTGCGGCGAGCGCGCGCTTACGCGGTCTTTTCCTCAACACGCTTGGGCGGCATGAGCTTGAGGCGGATCTTGTCCTCGATTTCCGTGGCGATCTCCGGATGCTGCTGCAGGTACAGGCGCGTATTGTCCTTGCCCTGCCCGATGCGCTCGCCGTTATAGCTGTACCAGGAGCCGGACTTGTCGATGATGCCCTGCGCGGCGCCGATTTCGATGATCTCGCCGGCGCGCGAGATGCCGGTACCGTACATTATTTCGAACTCCGCTTCGCGGAACGGCGGGGCCACCTTGTTCTTGACCACTTTGACGCGCGTCTGGTTGCCGATGACTTCCTCGCCATTCTTGATGGCGCCGATGCGGCGGATGTCGAGCCGCACCGAGGCGTAGAACTTGAGCGCATTGCCGCCGGTCGTGGTCTCCGGGTTGCCGAACATGACGCCGATCTTCATGCGGATCTGGTTGATGAAAATCACGATCGTATTCGAGCGCTTGATGTTGCCGGTCAGCTTGCGCAAGGCCTGCGACATGAGCCGCGCGTGCAGACCGACCTGCAGCTCGCCCATCTCGCCTTCGATCTCGGCGCGCGGCGTCAAGGCCGCGACCGAGTCGATCACGACCACATCGACCGCCCCCGAGCGCACCAGCATGTCGGTGATCTCGAGCGCCTGCTCGCCGGTGTCGGGCTGCGACACCAGCAGATCCTGCACGTTGACGCCGAGATTGCCGGCGTAGGCGGGATCGAGCGCGTGCTCGGCATCGACGAACGCCGCGGTGCCGCCGCGCCGCTGAATTTCCGCGACCACCTGCAACGTCAGCGTGGTCTTGCCGGACGATTCCGGACCGTAGATCTCCACCACACGCCCGCGCGGCAATCCGCCGACGCCGAGTGCAATGTCGAGTCCCAGCGAGCCGGTGGGCACCGTCTCGATATCGTAGGTCGCCGACGCATCGCCCAGACGCATCACCGAGCCCTTGCCGAACTGTTTTTCGATCTGTCCGAGCGCGGCGCTCAGTGCCTTCTTGCGATTGTCATCCATCGTGGCGGTCCTTGCAGAATCTGCGGCGCTATTCACCATGCCGAATTATCCCACAATGGGCGCGTCGGCGCGGGTGCAAAACGCCCCTGGAGATTGGAAAATGCCGTGGTGCTAGCCGTGACTCGCCGACAGCGGCCACGAGGCGAGCCTCGTATAGCGCGCCAGCTGCGCAGTGGCTGCGGTTGCGCGCTCAAGTTCATGACTTTGCGCAAGATGGAAGCAGCGCGCCGCGAGCCGCAGCGGTGCGGCCAGCGCCCGAGGGCCGCCGACGAGCCCGGCAGCGCCGGCCACGCCGCGCAGCAGCGTCACGTGAGCTTTGAGCGGCTGCTCGTCTGGACTCAAACCGAGCGCGCGCGCACTCGCGCGCAGCGCCTGCACCAGCTCGCTCGCCGCCACAGGCACCGCATGGTCGCTGGCGACGGTGAGCGTTTGCGACCGCGGCCAGTACTCGAGCGTCTCGAACACGAGCTCGAACTCCCGCGCCTTGATCGCGGCGGCGCGCTCGCACAGCGCGGGTATCAGCGCCTGCTCCACCGCGCCCAGAAAGCACAGCGTGACGTGCAGATCCGCCGCCACCACGGCTCGCCCAGCGCCGGCATCGAGCGGGCCCAACGCGCGCGGCAGCTGCTCGATGAAGAGCGGGTCTGGCCAGAGCGCAAAGAACAGCCGCCGCATGCGCGTCTTGCGTGCCTAGGGGGCGGTGATGATGAGCCGCAGCGCGGTCGCGACCGAAGCGCGCCGCACGGCCTCGCGATCCCCCGTGAAGCGCTCCTCGACCGCTAGCGTTAAGCCGCCGCGCTGCGCGCGCGCGAACCAGACCAGGCCGACCGGCTTCTCGGCCGAGCCGCCGTCCGGTCCGGCAATGCCCGTGATGGCCAGCGCGAGCGCCGCCTCGCTGGCATGCAGCGCTCCGCTCGCCATCTGTTCGGCGGTCGGCCGGCTCACGGCGCCAAACGCGCGGATAACACTCGCGGCCACGCCCAGCACCTGCTCCTTGGCCGCATCCGAATAGGTGACGAAGCCGCGCTCGAACCATTGCGAGCTGCCGGGTATATCGGTCAGGCACTTCGCCAACCATCCGCCAGTGCATGATTCCGCCACCGCGACGCGCCGCTGCTTGGCGAGCAGCACCTGGCCGGCGCGCTCGGCCAGTGAGTGCAGCGTCGCATCATTCGTATCATTCATGGGCGCATGGTAGCGCTGCAGCGTCCGGCTGCGCAGAGCCTGTACACTGCCCCGCCATGGTGGCGGACCCTTCATCCGGCGAACACACGCCGATGATGCAGCAGTACCTGCGGATCAAAGCCGAGTATCCGGACGTGCTGCTGTTCTATCGCATGGGCGACTTCTACGAGATGTTCTACGACGACGCCCGTCGCGCCGCGCAGTTACTGGACATCGCTCTGACCTCGCGCGGCCAGTCCGGCGGCGCGAACGTGCCCATGGCAGGCATTCCGGTACACAGTGTCGAGGCGTACCTGGCACGGCTCGTGCGCCGCGGCGAATCCGTGGCGCTGTGCGAGCAGCTCGGCGAGCCGGGTCAGACCCGCGGACCCATGGAGCGGCAGGTAGTGCGCGTCGTCACGCCCGGCACCGTCACCGACGAGGCGCTGCTCGAGCAGCGGCGCGAGACGCTGCTGGCCGCGCTGTGGCGCGAGGGCGCGCGCTGCGGCCTTTCCTGGCTCGATCTGGCCTCCGGTCGATTCACGGTCAGCGAGCTGCCGAGCCAGGAGAGCCTCGAGGCCGAGCTCGAGCGCCTGCGGCCCGCCGAGCTGCTGGTAGCGGACTGCCAGGCGCAGGAATTCGCCAGCCTCACCCGGCACGAGACGGTGGTGCGTGCGCGTGCGCCCTGGCATTTTGAGCTCGCCAGCGCGTCGCGTCTGCTGACCGATCAGCTCGGTACGCTCGATCTCAGAGGCTTCGGCGTCGATGAGCTGCCGCTGGCTTTGCGCGCCGCCGGTGCGCTGCTGCAGTACGTGCGCGATACGCAACGCTCGGCCCTGCCGCACATTCGCTCGCTGCAGGTCGAGGAGCGCGCCGATGCCCTGGCGCTCGATGCCGCCACGCGCCGCAATCTCGAGCTTGACCGGAGCCTCTCGGCTCACGACGAGGCGACTCTGTTCGCCGTGATCGACTCGACCGTGACCGCCATGGGTTCGCGCGCGCTACGCCGCGCCTTGGCCAGGCCGCTGCGAGCGCACGCGCCGCTGCGCGAGCGCTATCACGCGCTCTCAACGCTCGCCGATTCGCGCCGCTTCGAGACGCTGCGCGAGCAGTTGCGGCCCATCGGCGATCTGGAGCGCGTCCTGGCGCGCATCGCATTGCGCTCGGCGCGGCCGCGCGATCTGGTGCAGCTGCGATCGGCGCTGGGCGCACTGCCATCGGTGCGCGCCGCGCTCGAGCCGTGCGATTCACCGCTGCTCGAGCACCTGCGAGGCGAGATTGGCGAGCACGACGCGCAGCACGCGCTGCTGCTGCAGGCCATCAGCGCGCAGCCGGCGCACTTCCTGCGCGACGGCGGCGTGATCGCCGAGGGCCATGATCCGGAACTGGATCGGCTGCGCGCCATTGCCAGCAACACCGATGCCTTTCTGAGCGAGCTCGAGCAGCGCGAGCGTGCACGCAGCGGCATCCCCGGCCTGAAACTCGGATACAACCGCGTGCAGGGCTTCTTCATCGAAGTGGCGCGCGCGCAGGCCGACCGCGTGCCGAGCGACTACCTACGCCGCCAGACCGTGAAATCGGCCGAGCGCTTCATCACCCCCGAGCTCAAGGGCTTCGAGGATCAGGTGCTCGGCGCGCGCGAGCGCTCGCTGGCGCGCGAGAAGGAACTCTACGAGGCGGTGCTGAGCGCGCTGATTGCAGCGCTCGAGGGCCTGCAACGCACCGCCGCGGCCATTGCGCTCATCGACCTGCTGGCTTCGCTGGCCGAGCGCGCCAGCGCCTTGAACTGGACCGAGCCGACGCTGGTCGATGAGTCGCGGCTGAACATCGAGGGCGGCCGCCATCCCGTGGTCGAGCGCTTCCTCGAGACGCCCTTCGTGCCCAATGATCTCGCACTGCATGACGGGCGGCGCATGCTCATCATCACCGGGCCCAACATGGGCGGAAAGTCCACCTATATGCGCCAGGTGGCACTGATCGTCGTGCTGGCGCATCTGGGCAGTTTCGTACCGGCAGCGCGGGCCGAGATCGGACCGATCGATCGCATCTTCACGCGCATCGGCGCGGCCGACGACCTGGCCGCTGGCCGATCGACCTTCATGGTGGAGATGACCGAGACGGCCAACATACTCCACAATGCCAGCGCGCACAGCCTGGTGCTCATGGACGAGATGGGACGCGGCACCAGCACCTTCGACGGACTGTCGCTGGCGCGCACCGTTGCCGAATACATTGCCACGCGAATCCGCGCCTTCACGTTGTTCGCGACCCATTATTTCGAGCTCACCGCGCTCGCCGATGAGATCGAGGGCTGTGCCAACGTGCACCTCGATGCGACCGAGCACGGCGATGCGCTGGTGTTTCTGCACGCCGTCAAGGACGGACCGGCGAGCCGCAGCTACGGCCTGCAGGTGGCGCAGCTCGCAGGCGTTCCGCGCGAGCTCATCGCGGCGGCCCGCCGCACGCTGCAGCAGCTCGAGGCCCGCAGCGCGCACGGCGCCGGCGCGCATTCGCCGCAGGCCGAACTGCCGTTCGCACCACCGCAGCCGGCCGCGTCCGACATTCAGGCCAGTGCGTTGCGCGCGCAGCTCGCCGCGCTCGACCCCGAGCAGCTCACGCCGCGCGCGGCGCTCGAACTGCTGTTCGAGCTGCACCGGCTGGCGCGGCAGTGAGCCTAAGCCGCCGCGGCGGCGTTCATTCGAGTTTGAGCTCCATCCGCACGGCACCTTCGGCTCCGCCGCCCGAAGCTTGATTGACCAGAAACACGCGCTGCGGGGGCAGCGCGGTATTGGCGAGCACCGCCTGCTGCACCGCCTGCGCCCGCGCCTGCCCCAGCGCATCGCGCGCTTGCGCGTTCGGCGCGAACTGCGGCAGCAGCTGTTGCTCGAGCCAGCTGACGCGATCCGCATCGGGATCCGCCGCGCTGGCGGTTTCGGGCGGATACTCCGGATCGGACGTGAACTGCGCGCGATAGAGCGCCGCGAGCTTGGCGAGGCGGTCCGCGGCGGCCGGGGCGGCCGTGGCGGCGCGTGCCGCGGTCGCTGTCGCGGGCGCAGGCGCGGCGGCCGCGCCGGCCTTGGCGCCGCGCGGGTGCTTGCCTGCCGCTGGGACGGCCGCGCTTGCACTGAGCGCCTGCTCGAGTCCGGCGCGCTCGAGCGCCACGTCGTCCGCCTCCGTCTGCGTGTGCAGCGGGATGTCGAGCTTCACCTGCGGCCGCTCGATCAGCGCATTCGACAGCTTCGTGAGCTTTTCGATCTGCGCCGACGTCAGCGTCGAGACGCCGGCGGGAAAATCGACGTACGACAACTCAGGCCCACCGCCAAACAGCGAGCCGAGCAGCGCAAACGGCGCCGTGACGATCTTCGTGACGAGGTTGACGAACATTTTCCAGACGATCGGGCCGATACGAAAGGTCGGATCATCGAGGCTGCCGCCCACGGGCAAATCCAGGGTGATGACGCCGTTGCGGTCTTTGAGCAGTGAGACCGCCAACTTGATCGGCAGCGGCACGGCCTGCTTGCTCTCGGTCGCCGCGCCGAACTCGAGCTGATCGATCACGATGTGATGCTTGGCATCGAGCTTGCGGTTCTCGACGTGATACTGCATCTGGGTGCTGAGTTTTCCCTGCGCAATGTTGTAACCGGCAAACTTGCCGGAATAGGGGTTGAAGGTCGGCAGCTCGATGTTGCTGAAGCTCATGGCGATGTCGGTGTAGGCCGTCGCGGAGAGCACGTTGATCTCCCCCTTGATCGACACCGGGGCGTAGCGATCGACACTGCCGTCGAGCGACACGGTCGCGCGCGAAGCCGGATCGGATGACAGACCGACCACCGAGCCCTTGAGGCCGTAGATCGCGCTCGAGAAATTCGGCGTCACCGAGCGGTCGGTGAAATTCGCCACGCCGTCGCGCACTTCGATGCGCGCGATGCGTATCGGCATGGGCCGGGCCGCCGGCTTGGCAGCGCTCGCCGCTGCAACCGCGCTGCGCGCTGCGCTGGCCTTACCTTTAGCCGCCGGTGTCGGGGCCGCGGTCTGCGCCTGCACGGGTTGAGCCTGCGGAGCGCGCAGCGCGTCGGCGACGTTCAAACCGCCCTGAGCGCCAATAACGACACGCCCATAGGGCGCCAGCGCGACGATGCGCTCGATGCGCAGCGCATCGGGCGCCATCTGGTAGTGCAGACCGTCGATGCGCAGCGAGCGAGCGCTGACCAGGTCCTCGTTCATGACGTTGTCGCGCGTCGCCAGATCCGCGAGCTCCACGGCAAGCGCCGCTTGCAGCTGCGGCTGACCGGGCGTGCTCGCATGCGCATACGCCACGTGGCCCTTCACGCCCAGTCGTCCGCGATAGAGCGTGAGGTTGGTGGACTGCGCGACATAGGGCTGAAACGCCGGCAGATCCAAACCACTCAAGTCCAGGTCGAGCGCGCTGTCGAGCGTCGAGAGCGCCACCGTGCCCTGCGTCTGCAACGCCCCGCTCGCGCCGAGCCGCAGATGCAGATCGAATTTCAACGGCTCGGTGCCGCTGCTCGAGTAGTTCTGCACCGTCAGGCCGATCGCGCGCAAGGGCAGCTTGAACGCCGGGCTGACGCGGCGGTCCTCGACTTCGATGTCGGCGTCCTGCAGTTCGAGCCGTTTGAGCTCGATGTTCCAGGCGGGCGTGGCAGCCGCCCCAGCGCTATCGGCGGGCACGGCCGTGGCGGTGGCCGTGGCCGCTGCAGTCGCCGGCGCCGGCGCCGGCCGCATGAGCTGTTGCAGGTTCAGACTCCCGTCCGCATCGCGCCACAGCTTCAGCGCGGCCCGCTGCACCGTGATCGCACCGATGGCAATCCGCCGCTCATTGAGCACCACGGCGGTATCCGCGATATCGAGCTCGGGCAGCGAGATCCAGGGCGCCGCGGCGAGCGTTGCGGCGGCCCCCGATGCCGTGGGGTGTGCCGTATCGGCCGGCGCCACACCCAAGTTGTGCACCTGGATGCGCGGCAGCCTCAGCGACAACGCCGTGACCGGCGTCGCGACGAGCTCATAATGGCCTTGCACGTCTAGACTGCCGCCCGTGAGCGCGAACGGCAGTGCGTTCTGCAGATAGTCGGCGACGGTCGAGGCCTTGAGCGCCGTGATCGTGAACTCGCCGTTCGATCCGAGCGGACTGAGCGTGAATTCGCCGGCCCAATCCAGGCGCTCCCCGGCGCCGCTCTGGGCGCTGAAGCGGTATTTGTTCTCGAACTTCGGTGCGGTGCGAAAATCAGTCAGATCGAATTCGATCGGCGATAGCGTGGCCGCAAACGGCTCGCTGCGGCTAAGGTCCTGAAATTGCACGCGGCCGCCGTGCACTCCCAGCGCCGCGATGCGCACCGCCGGCAATGCGCCGGGCTTCGGCGGCTTCTCGGGCGTAGCCGGCGCGAGTTTAGCAAGGTTCACCGATCCGTCACGCTCGACCCGCACCTGCACGACGGGCTGCTCGAGCTGTACCTCGCTGAGGGTCCAGGCGCGATGCAGCAGCGAAGCGCTCAAGGATGCGCCCACCCGCAGCAGTGCAAAACTCGCGACCGGGCGATCATCGGCTTCGGCAAGCGCGAATTGGTGGATCTCGAGCGTGAAGGTGAACGGATTGAAATTGAGCTGTCCGATCGTGGCGTGCCGACCCAGATCCTTCTGTACGTAGTGCACGATGGCATTGCCTGCCAGGTGGGGCAGCAGCAGAAAGCCACCGAGGGTGTAGAGCAGCAGCAATGCCGCCACGACAGCGAGCCATCGCGCGTACGCGCGCAGCCGGCCGGGATCGGAGGGGGCAGCCGATTTAGGGTCCGAATCGTCCATGTTCGAAGAAATTCCCTGCTTCTGTTGCCACGCGTGCCGACAGCAGCATCCCTGAATGCGTCACCGGCAGTCGCAGGACACTCCTCGCGCCGGGAAGTCCGGTTTCCGAGACCGCGATGGTGCCGTCATTGGCTTCCCGGAATGTTAGCAGCAAATGGCCGAGGCCTAATGGCGTGGTGCCGGCGATGATGCCGAGCTCGCGAGCGATGTCCCAGCGCCGCGCGCGATATTCCAGCAGCTCCTCGCACGCCGCCTGTCCGAGCATCCGCCGTCCGAACGGCCAGCGCCCCAACTGCTGCGCCGCACGCGAGCCGCCGCAAGGCGTGCCGAGGAACAGCACCCGTCCCGCTTGCCTCAGGCTGTAGCGCTGCAACAGGCGCAGAATAATGAGTCCGCCGAGACTGTGACCCAGCAGATGAACCTGCGGCGCGTCGATGCGCTCGACCATTTGGCGCAGCGCCGCCACGATGTGCGCCACCGGCTCGGACCGGGAGCGATAGTGAAACACGTGCATGCGGTAGCCGCGCTCTGCGCGCAGTCTGCGGCCGAGCAGCGCGGCTTCGACGCCGGGCATCCACAGACCGTGCACGTAAACGACGGCTGCGGCGCTGCAGCTCAACGCGCTACCGTACCTTAAGCGGCCGGCGGTGGCGTGCGCACGCGAATGTGCAGCTCGCGCAATTGCGCCTCGGCAACTTCGGTCGGCGCGTCGGTCAGCGGGTCGGCGGCTGTCTGCGTCTTCGGGAAAGCGATGACTTCGCGAATGCTGTCGGCACCGCTCATCAGCATCGCCAGCCGATCCAGGCCGAAGGCGATGCCGCCGTGCGGCGGGCAGCCGTAGCGCAACGCATCGAGCAGGAAGCCGAACTTCAGCCGCGCTTCCTCGGCCGCGATGCCCAGCAGCGCAAAGACCGCCGACTGCATCTCCTCGCGGAAAATTCGCACCGAGCCGCCTGCGACCTCCGTGCCGTTCAGTACCAGGTCGTAGGCCCGCGCCAGCGACTGTGCGGGCGCTGCACGCAGCGCCGCGGGATCATCGGTCTGCGGCGCGGTGAAGGGGTGGTGCATCGCCACCCAGCGCTGCGCCTGCGCATCCCATTCGAACATCGGGAAATCCACCACCCAGAGCGGCTGCCAGCCAGGCGTGAACATCCCGCGATCGTGAGCGAGCTTGAGCCGCAGCGCGCCGAGCGCATCGGCGACCACCCCGGCCTTGTCGGCGCCGAAGAAGATCAGGTCATTGTCGGCCGCGCCGCAGCGCGCGAGCAGCCCCTCGATCGCCGCATCGTCGAGGAATTTGACGATCGGCGACTGCAGCCCGTCCCGGCCACGCAAGCGCTCGTTGACTTTGATGTAGGCGAGCCCTTTGGCACCGTAGCGGGCGACGTAGGCCGCATAATCATCGATCTCCTTGCGCGTGAGCGCGGCCCCCCCCGGCACGCGCAAGGCCGCCACGCGGCCCGCGCTATCCTGCGCCGGCTGCGCAAATACCTTGAAATCGCACTGGCGCACGAGATCGGCGACGTCGGTAAGCTCGAGCGCCACGCGCAGATCCGGTTTATCCGAACCGAAGCGGCGCATCGCCTCGTGATAGCTCATGCGCGCAAACGGCGTCGGCAACTGCACGCCGAGCACCTCGAGGAACAGCGTGCGCACGAGCCCCTCCATGAGCTGCATGATCTGCTCCTGGCTCAGGAACGAGGTCTCGAGGTCGAGTTGCGTGAATTCCGGCTGGCGATCGGCGCGCAGATCCTCGTCGCGAAAGCAGCGCACGATCTGGTAGTAGCGGTCCATGCCGGCCATCATGAGCAGCTGCTTGAAAATCTGCGGCGATTGCGGCAAAGCAAAGAATTTGCCCGGATGCGTGCGGCTCGGCACCAGATAATCTCGCGCGCCCTCCGGCGTCGCCTTGGTGAGCATCGGCGTCTCGATGTCGATGAATCCATGCGCGTCGAGGTAGCCGCGCATCGAGCGCGTGATGCGATGGCGCAACCGCAGCCGCTGGCTCATGATCTCGCGTCGCAGGTCGATGTAGCGATAGCGCAGACGCACCTCCTCGTTGACCGTCTCATCGAGCTGAAAGGGCAGCGGATCGGAACGGTTCAGCAATTCCAGCTCCGCGGCCACGATCTCGATGCGCCCTGAGGCAAGATTCGGGTTGACGGTTCCCGCGGGGCGCTCGCGCACCAGCCCGCGCACGCGCACTACGAATTCGTGGCGCAGCTTCTCGGCGATCTGGAACACCGCCGCATGATCCGGATGGAACACAATCTGCACCAGACCTTCGCGGTCGCGCAGATCGACGAAGATCACGCCGCCATGATCACGCCGCCGGTGCACCCAGCCCGCAACACTGACGCTTTGGGAGATCAGCTGCTCGTTGACCTGTCCGCAATAGTGGCTGCGCATGATTCTCATCGGTGCGTAAAAACGCTTCAGCGTGCTGCTGGCGCCGGTGCAGCGGGCGCGGCGGCGGGCAACGCAGCGGCGGCGGGCGCCACGGCGGGCGGCGCGACCACGCCTAATGTCACGATCATTTTCATCGCCGCATCGACGTTCATATCGAGCTCGATGGCCTGCGAGCGCGGTACCAGCACGATGAATCCGGATGTGGGATTCGGAGTCGTGGGGATGAACACGCACACTTGCGACTCGGCGCCCGGCGCAATGCCGAGCCGTACATCCGAGGCGGTCTGAAAGCCGATGCTCCAGAGCCCGGTGCGCGGATATTCCACCAGCAGCACTTTTTTGAACGAGTTGCCCGAGTTGGACAGGATCGTCGTGGAAAAGCTCTTGACCCCGCCGTATACCGCCCGCACGAAGGGGATGCGATTGAGCAGGTCCTCCCAGGCGCGCACCAGGCTGCGGCCGATGATATTGGTCACCAGCAGTCCGGTCGCAAACAGCAGGAACACCGCGAGCAGGGCCCCGAGTCCCGGTATATGCACGCCCAGCCACGCTTCCGGCCGCAGCGGACGTGGCAACAGCAGCAGCGTCTGATCCATGAGGTCCAGGATGAACCGGATCACCAGCACCGTGGCGATGATGGGCAACCACACCAGCAGCCCCGCAATGAGGTAGCGCCGCAGGATCAGTTTGGGCATCAGGCTGCTCAACGTCGGCCCCGGTGCTTGCCGGGCTTGGTCGGCGTCTTGCCGGCGCGTTCGCTCGCGCTCGTCGGCGCGCGTTTGCGCCCCCTGCTGCTGCGCCGATGTGTCGAGGCCTTGCCGCCTCCGGGCTGCGGCTTGGCCGGCTCAGCCGGCTCGGCCGGGCTGGCCGTCTTGCCCTCCCCGCCGCTCGCACTCTTGGCCTCGGCTGGAGCCGCTGCCTTAGGTTCGGCGGCGCCGGCGGCGAGTTCCGTCCCCTTGACATCCTTGGATTCCTTGGCGTCCTTGGAATCGCCCGACGGCGCTTGCTTGTCCGCGCCGGCCAGATTGCGTTTCTGCTCCTGATCGGACTTGAAATCGGTTTCGTACCAGCCCGAGCCCTTGAGCCGGAACACAGGCGCGGAGATCAGTTTCTTGAGCGTGCTCCTGCCGCAGGAGGGACATTTCTTCAGTGGCGCTGCGCTGATCTTCTGGATGACCTCGAGATAGTAGCGACAGTGGCTGCATTCGTATTCGTAGATCGGCATGGCGCTCGCTGCGGCAAAGTGACTTAAGATAGGCGCAATTATAGACGGCAGTGGCGCTGGTACAGCTGCCAAAAGGCTGCAGCCGCCCGCGGCAGATTGAGCTGCCAATGCTCGGCGGCCGAGCTGTCGGCTCCATCGGTGATGAACTTGGCGCAGCCGAAGCGTGCCCCCTCGAGGTGGCAGACCTTGGCGAGCGCATAGGCCTCCATGTCAATGACCTCGCAGTGCAGCTTGGCAACGCCGGTCTCGAATGAATCGCCGCTGCCGCAAAGCACCTGCGGCAGCTGTTCGAATACGACCGGAAATTCGAGCTGTGCCGGCACGTCTTCGAAGGGCGTGACGCCTACGGGAAAGCCTATGCCGCTGACGTCCATGTCCCGCTGCACGAACTGCCGGCAGGCCACTAGACGACCCGTCTCGAGGTTGTGGCTGCCGGCGGTTCCAAAATTGAGCACCAGCGGCAGCGTTCGGCCCGCATGCCGGTTGTCGCGCAGTGCACGCATCAGTGACAGGGCGGCATTGACCTTACCGAGGCCGGTGTAGAGCACCGGCACGCCCTCACGTTCGAACAGCCCCTGCGACTCGATCGCCAACGCCATGACCAGCAGCGTCGGCGGCCACTCAGTCATAGCGCAGCACCGCGCGCAATGCCAGTCCGCGCCAGTGAAATTCCCCGGCGAGCCGCAGGTCGATCAGCGCGGCAAGCCCGGTGACTTCGAACCCGGCGGCGACGCACAGCTGCGCTGCAGCCGCCATGGTGCCACTGGTCGCCACGACGTCATCGACCAGCAGCACCCGGCCGCGGCCGCGCTGCAGCTCGAGCACCCCGCTGCCGTACTCGAGCGCATAGTCGACCGCCTCGACCGGCGGCGGCAGCTTGCCGCCTTTGCGGATGGCGAGGAAGCCCTTGCCGCGCCGCGTGGCGAGACCTGCCGCCAGAATGAAGCCGCGCGACTCGATGCCTCCGACGGCATCGACCTCGCTCCAAGCAGCGGCATCGAACAAGGCCTCGAGCGCATCGAGCGTGGCGGCAAAGTGCGTCCGCAGCAGCGGCGTAATGTCGCGAAACAGGATGCCCGGTCGCGGGAAGTCCGGAACGTCGACGATGTGGCGTTTGAGGTCGTACATGAAACCCCCCCGCCACAAGCTTAGCTTGCTACGAGCCGACTGCGCGCATCTGCCGCTTCTTTTCGAACACCAGCTCCGAGCCGCGCACAGCGACCCGTATCCGATCACCGGCCACGAATTCGTTGCGCAGAATACGCTGCGCCAGCGGATTCTCGATCTGCTGCTGAATCGCCCGCCTGAGCGGACGGGCCCCGTAGACCGGATCGAATCCGGCCTCGCCGATCAGATCGCGCGCCTTGTCGTCGAGTTCGAGCTCCATATCACGCTCGAGCAGCCGCCGGCGCAGGTAGTTCAGCTGGATCTCGACGATCGCACGTATCTGATCAGTGCCCAGCGGATGGAAGACCACGATGTCATCCACGCGGTTGATGAATTCGGGCCGAAAGTGCTGTTGCACTATCTCCATGACCGCGGTCTTCATGCGCTGGTAGTTGCCTTCGCCGGAGAGCTCCTGGATCACCTGCGAGCCCAGGTTCGAGGTCATGATGATCACGGTGTTGCGGAAATCGACGGTGCGTCCCTGGCCATCCGTCAGTCGGCCGTCATCGAGCACCTGCAACAGCACGTTGAACACGTCCGGATGCGCCTTCTCGATCTCATCGAGCAGCACCACGGCGTAGGGCCGGCGGCGAATCGCCTCCGTGAGGTAGCCGCCCTCCTCGTAACCGACATAGCCCGGGGGGGCACCGATCAATCGTGCGACCGAGTGCTTCTCCATGAACTCGGACATGTCCAGGCGCACCATGGCCTCTTCGGTGTCGAACAGGAACTCGGCCAGCGCCTTGCAGAGCTCGGTCTTGCCGACGCCCGTAGGTCCCAGGAACAGGAACGAGCCGTTTGGCCGCCGCGGATCAGCCAGCCCGGCGCGCGTCCGACGGATGGCGTTCGAGACGATCCGTACCGCCTCCTGCTGCCCAACCACGCGCTTCTCCAGCGCCTACTCCATGCGCAGCAGTTTTTCCTTCTCGCCCTCGAGCATGCGCGACACGGGAATGCCGGTCCACTTGGAGACGACCTCGGTGATCTCTTCGTCGGTGACGCTGTTGCGCACCAATTGCGGCGTCTTCTGCTCGGCGCCCTGCGCCTGCTGCAGGCGCTTTTCGAGCTCTGGAATGCGCCCATATTGCAGCTCGGCCATGCGTGCCAAATCGCTGGCGCGACGCGCCTGTTCGAGATCCAGCCGCGCCCGCTCGAGTTCCTCCTTGACCTGCGTCGCTCCCTGAAGCGAGGCCTTCTCCGCCTTCCAGATCTCTTCGAGGTCCGCGTACTCCTTCTCGAGCCCGGCGAGCGTTTGCTGCAGGCTCGTGAGCCGCCCCTTGGAGGCCTGATCCTCTTCTTTCTTGAGCGCTTCCTGCTCGATCTTGAGCTGGATGATGCGCCGCTCGAGGCGGTCGAGCGATTCGGGCTTGGAGTCGATCTCCATGCGAATGCGTGCCGCCGCCTCATCGATCAGGTCGATGGCCTTGTCGGGCAGCTGGCGGTTGGTGATGTAGCGGTGCGAGAGCGTAGCCGCGGCCACGATCGCCGGATCGGTGATCTCGACGCCGTGATGCACCTCGTAACGCTCCTTGAGGCCGCGCAGAATCGCGATGGTGTCCTCCACCGAGGGCTCATCGACCAGCACCGTCTGAAAGCGCCGCTCGAGCGCCGCATCCTTCTCGATGTATTTGCGATATTCGTCGAGCGTCGTCGCGCCGACGCAATGCAGCTCGCCGCGCGCGAGCGCAGGCTTGAGCATGTTGCCGGCGTCCATTGAGCCCTCGGCGCGACCGGCGCCGACCACCGTGTGCAGCTCATCGATGAACAGAATGACCTGCCCTTCCTGCTTGGCGAGATCCTTGAGCACGGCCTTGAGGCGCTCCTCGAATTCGCCGCGGAACTTCGCCCCGGCGATCAGCGCGCCCATGTCGAGCGCCAGGATGCGCTTGTTCTTGAGTCCTTCCGGCACTTCGCCGTTGACGATGCGCTGCGCCAACCCTTCGACGATGGCGGTCTTGCCGACACCCGGATCGCCGATGAGCACCGGGTTGTTCTTGGTGCGCCGCTGCAGCACCTGCACGGTACGGCGAATCTCATCGTCGCGGCCGATGACCGGATCGAGCTTGCCGCTGCGCGCGCGCGCCGTCAGATCGACGGTGTACTTCTCGAGCGACTGGCGCTTCTCCTCCGCGGCCGGGTCCTCGACCTTCTCCCCGCCACGCACTTCATCGATCGCCTTCTCGATGGCGGCGCGCGAGGCGCGGCATTCCTTGAGCGCACGGGCGACGGCGCCGCGATCCTCGAATGCCGCCAACACGAACAATTCGCTCGAGATGAACTGATCGCCGCGCTTCTGCGCGAGTTTGTCGGTCACGTTGAGCAGACGGCCCAGGTCATTCGAGACCTGTACGTCCCCGCCCGTGCCCTCCACCTTGGGCAGGCTGTCCAGCGCCGCGCTGAGCAGGCCGCGCAGACGATTCGCGTCCACACCCGCCTTGATCAGCAGCGGGCGCACGCCGCCGCCCTCGGCCTCGAGCATGGCCAGAAACAGGTGCGCAGGCTCGATGAATTGATTGTCGCGGCCCACCGCCAGCGATTGCGCATCGGCCAGTGCCGACTGAAAGCGACTCGTGAGTTTGTCCATGCGCATAGCTATTTGCCTATGTAAAGCTCTGCCGTTTAAGTCAGTATCCCGCGGCCAAACCGCGCTCTGCATCCCTTTCTACCACCGCTTTTCGTGGGGGTGGCGGGCACGAATTCAAGCCATTTCAGCCCAGGTAGCGCTCGGCCGCCACGATCAGTGCCACCCCGCAGCCGATCAGGGCCACCTGCGCCACCCCCGCCCGCGCATCCACCCGCCGATGCAGGCTCGGAATCAGATCGGCCACCGCGACATAGATCAACGAGGCGGCGGCCACCGAGATGGCATACGGCAGCGCATCGAGCGTGCGGCGCAGCGCAAAGTAGCCCAGCAGGCCGCCGAGAATCGAGGTCAGGCTGCTGGCTGCATTGAACCAGAGCGCCCGCACCGGGCTCATGCCTGCGTGCAGCAGCACGGCCAGATCGCCGAGCTCCTGGGGAATTTCGTGCGCCGTGATCGCCAGCGCCGTCACCACCCCGAGTTTGACGTCGGTCAGAAACGCCGCCGCGATCAGCACGCCGTCGAACGCGTTGTGCACGCCGTCGCCGAACAGCACGATCCAGCCGGCGGCGCGGTCACGCTGAGTCTCGTGCGGCGAGTGGGACTCGCAGGACTGTGCATGACAGTGACGCCAGAGTACGAGCTTCTCGAGCACGAAGAACAGTCCAATGCCGGCCAGCACTGCGGCGCCGATGGCCTGGATGCGCTGCGGGCCGACGCTGGCAATCGCCTCGGGCAGCAGGCCCACGAGGGCTGCGGCCAGCATGGCGCCGGTGGCGAAGCTGATGAGGTGTGGCAACAGCCGCGTACGGCGCGCCTCCGAGAGCAGCAGAAAGACGCTGGCCAGTGCCGCGCTCAGGGCGCCGCCGAGAAAGGTGGCTAATACAATCCACAGCAGGCTCATGCGTCGCCTTTCCCGGCGCTCGCGTGCAGCCAGATCAAGGCGGCCATGCGACCGGTGGCTCCGTCGCGGCGATAGGAATAGAAGCGCCGCGGCTCGGCGAAGCTGCAGCTCGGGTCCGCATACACCGCCTCGATGCCAAGCGCGTTGAGCCGCGCGCGCGCGAGCGCGCGCAGATCACACTGCCAGCGGCCGCGCTCATTGGGCCTGAAGGCGGCCGCGGCGCCCGCCTCGTGGGCGGCGAAGGCCGCGAGCACCTCCTGACCCACTTCAAAGTGCTCCGGGCCGATCGCCGGGCCGAGCCAGACTTGCAGCGGCCCGCATCCGGCCAGTGCTGCGACCGTGGCCTCGAGCACGCCGGCGGCGAGGCCGCGCCAGCCGGCATGTGCCACGGCCACTGCGCTGCCGTCGCGCGCCGCAAACAACACCGGCACACAGTCGGCGACCAGCACGGCCAGCACCGTCCCAGGCTGCCGGCTGACCGCGCCGTCGGCGCGCGGCGCTGATGCCGGCTCACCGATTCGATCGGCGTCCAGCACCTGGTTCCCATGCACCTGCTCGAGCCAGAGCGGCTCGCGCGGCAGCGCCAGCCGCCGCCGCAATAGGCGGCGATTCTGCGCCACCGCGTCGGGCGCGTCTCCGACATGCGCGCCGAGGTTGAAAGCATCATACGGCGCGCGACTCACGCCGCCGCTGCGCAGCGTGCAGGCGGCGCGCACCCCGATCACGGCCGGCCACTGCGGCGAGAGGTAGGCAGCGCTCAAGTTCGCGGCGGCCCGGGTGCGGCGGACTTGGGCGCCGCGCGCGCATCCTCGCGCAGCAGGCGCAGTAGCCGATCCAGATCAGCAGGTAGCGGCGCTTCGAAACTCTGCGCGCGCCCGCTCACGGGGTGAGCCAGCCGCAGGCGCTGCGCATGCAGTGCCTGCCGGCGGAACCCCTGCAGCGCGGCATTGACCTCCGGTGCATCGCCGGCGATCGAGCGCGCCCGCCCGCCGTAGAGCGGATCGCCGACGATGGGAAAGCCGATGTACGCCAGGTGCACGCGGATCTGGTGCGTGCGACCGGTTTCAAGCTGCACGCGCAGCAGCGTGTGCGCGCGCAATCGCTCCTCGATGCGGTAATGAGTGATCGCCTCGCGTCCGTCGCTGCGCACCGCCATGCGGGTGCGTGCGCTGCGATGCCGACCGATCGGCTCATCGATTCTGCCGCCGCCGGTGGGCGCGCCGGCACACAGCGCCAAATATTCGCGCCCGACCTGGCGCGCAGAGAGCGCCTGCACCAGCCGCGTGTGTGCTTCAGGCGTGCGGGCGATCAGCAGCACGCCGCTGGTGTCCTTGTCGAGCCGATGCACGAGCCCGGCACGCGGCACGCGCGCCAGCGCCGCATCGTAGGCGAGCAGTGCGTTTTGCAGCGTGTGCTCGCGGTTGCCGGCACCCGGATGCACCACCATCCCTGCGGGCTTGTTGAGCACGAGCAACGCCGCGTCCTCGTGCAGGATATCGAGCGGCAGGGGCTGCGCCGCAACGCTGCCTTCGGCGGCAAACTGCGCTTTGACCACCAGCTGCTCGCCGCCGCGCACGCGATCGCGCGCGCGCACCGGCCGGCCATTGGCGTGCACGGCCCCGTCGCGAATCCAGCGCTGCAGGCGCGCACGCGAATACTGCGGCAGTGCCGCGGCGAGGGCCTGGTCGAGCCGCAGTCCGGCCGCCGAGGAGGGCAGATCGAGCACGTGGGTCTGGAACTCGGGGGGCATCGTAGGGGTCAGCTATACTGAGGCGTTGATCGCCATAGCAGCTTGCACCTTAAGGGCAAATCTTGAGCTCATACCCGTCTCTAGCCTCCGCGCCTGCGCCTCGTGTCCGGATCGTCAGCGCCGTGCTGCTGGCCGCGCTGGCGCTGCTGGGCGGCTGCCATAGCCGCCAAGCCAAGACCCTCAAGAAGGCCACCGCCCAATCGCTCTATGCCAGCGCGCACAAGGCGATGAACAGCAACGATTTCGAGTATGCCATCAAGCAGTACGAGGCACTGACTTCGCGCTTCCCGTTCACCGACGAGGCGCGCCAGGCCCGGCTCGATCTCATTTATGTCTACTACCGCAAGGGTGAGAAGGAGTCCGCCACTGATGCGGCGGATCAGTTCCTGCGCGAGAACCCGACCCATCCGCGTATTGATTACGCCTGGTACATGAAGGGCATGATCGACTTCGAGCGCACGCCATACGCGATCGAGCGCTGGTTCGGAGTCGACATGGCGCGTCGCCCACCCGCCTCGGCCCTGAAGTCGATCGCCGCCTTCAATACCGTGATCACGCAGTTTCCGAAGAGCGATTACGCGCACGATGCCATGCGGCGACTCATCTACCTGCGCAACCGGTTGGCCGAGTACGAGGTCAACGTCGCGCGCTACTACGTCAAGCGCGGTGCCTATCTGGCCGCGGCGCAGCGCGCGCAGGGCGTGATCGATCAGTATGACGGCGCGCCCGCCGAACGCACCGCCGTGGCCATTCTGCTCGAGTGCTACCAGCGTCTGGGATTCACCGAACTCGCGGCCAACGTCGAGCGCGTCTATCAGGCCAACTACGCCGGCAGCTCGCGCAGCGCGCTCGCCAGCAAGCACCATTGGTGGGTGTTCTGGCGCGACACGGGTGCCTGAGGGCGACGCGCACGGCGGGGATCAGCGCCGATAGCCGTTGGTGATCGGATAGCGCCAGTCGCGCCCGAACGCGCGCGCGCTGACGCGCACCCCCGGCGGGGCTTGTCGCCGCTTGTACTCGGCGCGCTTGACCATGTCGAGCACCCGCGCCACCACGGCGCGATCGAAACCGCGCTCGCAGATCTCCTCGACCGAAAGATCCTCCTCGATGAAGGCTTCGAGAATCGGATCGAGCACTTCGTACGGCGGCAGTGAATCGGTGTCCTTCTGGTCCGGCCGCAGTTCGGCCGATGGCGCTCGCGTGAGCACCCGCTCGGGTATGACCTGACCGAGCGTATTGCGGTAGTGCGCGAGCCGATAGACCAACTGCTTGCTGCAATCCTTGATGGGTGCAAAGCCGCCCGCCATATCACCGTAGAGCGTCGCGTAGCCCACGGCCATCTCGCTCTTGTTGCCCGTGGTCAGCAGCATGCGCCCGGTCTTGTTCGATATCGCCATGAGCAGCACGCCGCGGCAGCGGGCCTGAATATTCTCCTCGGTGGCGTCCGGGTCACGTCCGGCGAACTCGTTCTGCAGCGCCTCGAGCGTCGCCTGAAACATGTTCTCGATCGAGATCGAGCTCAAGCTCACGCCGAGGGCCTGAGCCTGCGCGGTCGCATCTTCCCGGCTCATGCTGGAGGTATAGCGCGAGGGCATCATGACCGCGTGCACGCGCCCAGATCCGAGCGCATCGACCGCGATCGCGAGCGTCAGTGCCGAATCGACACCGCCCGACAGGCCGATGACAGCACCGTTGAAGCCGTGCTTGTTGACGTAGTCGCGCACGCCGAGCACCAGCGCGCGGTAGACGCTCTGCTCATCCGGCCACTCGGGGGCGATGCTGCCGGGCAACGGCACCACGGCGCCGCCGCGGCGCTCGAACTCTACGCAGTAAAGGCCCTCCTCCATGGCCGGCGCGCGCATCACCAGCTCTGCGTGCGCATCCATCGCGAAGGAATTGCCGTCGAACACGAGCTCGTCCTGGCCGCCGAGCAGATTGACGTAGGCCGCGGGCAATTGCGTTTCGCGGATACACCGAGCGAGCACCTGTTCGCGCTCGCGCTGTTTGTGCATTTCATACGGCGAGGCGTTGATGATCATCAGCGCCTCGGCGCCCTGGGCCTTGGCGCCTGCCGCCGGTTGCGGCTCCCAGACGTCCTCGCAGATCAACAGTCCCAGCCGAAAGCCGTCGAAATCCACCACGGCCGCGTCGGTGCCGGAAGTGAAGTAACGCTTCTCGTCGAACACCTTGTAGTTCGGCAGGCAGGCCTTGCGATACCGTGCCAGCACGCGTCCGCCGCGCAGCAGACAGGCCGCATTGCAGATACGACCCTGGTCGTATTCGGGATAGCCGACCATGACGCCGATCTCAGGCACCGCGCGCGTGAGCTCATCCAGGGCCTGCCCGATCTGACGCCGCAAGCCTCGATGGAACAGCAGGTCCTCGGGCGGATAACCCGAGAGCGTGAGCTCCGGGAACAACACCAGGTCCGCGTGCAGCTGCGCGCGCGCGCGGCGCGCTTCACTGACCACGCGCTCGAGATTGCCCCGCACATCGCCGACCAGCAGATCCAGCTGCGCCAGCGCGATCTTCAGTCGATCAGCGCGTGCCAAGGCCCCTCCGCGAAGCTCGAGAGTTCAGCCGCGGCACTCAACGATGTCTGGCCCGCGCCGCCTTGACTGGCTTGCGCTCGCTCTGACGGTCGGAGCCCTGGGCAGCCGCGCGGCGCGCGCTCGCGCTCGCGGCGACCTTGCGGGGCACGTTTTTCAGCGCCTTTTTCAGCGCGCTGTTCGCTGCTTTCTTCACGGCCTTCGGCGCCGCATTCACCGTCCGCTCCAGGGTGGCTCCAGCGACCCGAGTCGGCACCGCGACCGCGCCGAACCACGGTTTGGAGCGCCGTCGCTGCGACAGCACTTCGCCCATGGCACTGCCGAGCTGCGCGGGGGATTTGACCGTGCGCACACGCGCGGCTTCAAGCGCCCGGTACTTGTCGGCGGCCGCGCCCTGGCCGCCTGCGATCACCGCTCCGGCATGTCCCATGCGCTTGCCCGGGGGGGCGGTGACGCCGGCGATGTAGGCCACGACGGGCTTGCGGACATAGCGGCGGATGTGCTCCGCGGTGGCCTCCTCGTCGCTGCCACCGATCTCCCCGACCATGATAATGCCCTCGGTCTGCGGATCGCGCTCGAACAGCTCGATGACGTCGATGAAATTCATGCCGCGCACCGGATCGCCGCCGATACCGACGCAGGTGCTCTGACCCAGGTCGTTGTGGGTGGTCTGAAACACCGCCTCGTAAGTCAAGGTACCCGAACGCGAGACGATGCCGATGGCGCCCTTCTTGTGAATGAAGCCCGGCATGATGCCGATCTTGCATTCACCGGGCGTGATGATGCCGGGGCAGTTCGGACCGATCAGCCGCGTCGGCGAGCCGCTCAGCGCGGCCTTGACCTTGACCATGTCGTTGACCGGTAGTCCCTCGGTGATGCACACCACCAGCTCGATGCCGGCGTCGATGGCCTCGAGAATCGAGTCGGCGGCGTAGGCGGCCGGCACGTAGATCATGCTGGCCGTGGCGCCGGTGGCGCGCACGGCATCGCGTACCGTGTCATACACCGGCAGCCCGAGATGCTGCTCGCCGCCGCGGCCGGGCGTGACCCCGCCAACCAGCTGCGTGCCGTAGGCGATGCACTGCTCCGAGTGAAAGGTGCCTTGTTTACCGGTGAAGCCCTGGCAGATCACCTTGGTGCGCTGGTTGACCAGAATGCTCATCGGGACACCTTGGCAGCTGCCACGACTTTCTTTGCTGCATCGGTCAGATCGGCCGCCGCAATGATGGCAAGGCCGCTCTGCGCCAGCCGTGCACGCGCGAGCTCGGCCTGGGTGCCCTCGAGGCGTACGACGACCGGCACATCGACACCGACGTTCTTGACGGCATTGATGATGCCATCGGCGATCAGATCGCAGCGCACGATGCCGCCGAAGATGTTGATCAGGATCGCGCGCACATTCGAATTCGAAAGTATCAACGCGAACGCCGCGGTGACGCGCTCGCTGGTGGCGCCGCCGCCGACATCGAGGAAATTCGCCGGCCGGCCGCCATGCAGCTTGATGAGGTCCATGGTCGCCATGGCCAGTCCGGCGCCGTTGACCATGCAGGCAATATCGCCGTCGAGCGAGACGTAGTTCAGATCGTGCTCGCTGGCACGGCGCTCCATGGGATCTTCCTGCCCCGTATCGCGCAGTGCGACCAGATCCTTCTGCCGGAACAGCGCATTGGCGTCGATGTCAAGTTTGCAATCGAGCGCCACCAGCGCCCCGGCCTTGGTCACGATCAGCGGATTGATCTCGATCAGACTCGCATCGCGCTCCTGGTAGAGGCGGTAGAGCGCCATCACGATTGCTTGAAACTGCTCGATCTGCTGAGCTCTGAGGCCGATGCCGAAGGCGAGCTGCCTGCACTGGAAGGGCTGCAGGCCGGTGGCGGGATGCACCGTGGCCGACAGGATCCGCTCGGGGGTCTTCTCAGCGACCTCTTCGATGTCCATTCCACCGGCGGCGGAAGCCACCACGGCGATCCGTCCGCGCTCGCGGTTCAGCGTCAAGCTCAAGTACAGCTCGCGCTCGATCTGCGATCCGGACTCGATGTAAACCTGTTCAATCGGCAACCCTGCGGGGCCGGTCTGCTGGGTCACGAGTCGCTGGCCGAGCATGCCGGCCGCGGCATCGCGCACGGCCGCCGCATCGCGCGCGAGCTTCACGCCGCCGGCCTTGCCGCGACCGCCTGCATGCACCTGCGCCTTGACGACCCAGAACGTGCCGCCGAGTGCCTCAGCAGCGGCGAGTGCTTCGTCGGCGCTGCCGGCGACCTGGCCTTTCGGCACGGCGACGCCATAGCTGGCGAGAATTTTCTTAGCCTGATATTCGTGAAGATTCATCCGCCACCGTCGGTTGCCCGAAAGGCAGCGGATTGTCGCGGAAACTAGCGCCCTACGCCAGGCGCATCAGGACGCCAGAATAGGCGGCGAATGTCGAGTGCGGGCCTATCGAACGCTGTAGCCGCGCGCTTCCAGACACGCGGTGATCGCGCGCTGATATTGCTCGTGGCCTGCGCTCCCCTGGCCAGGCGCCGCGCCAGCGGGCTGCGTGGGGTCAAAGCCGGTCTGACCCCTGGCCCAGGTGTGACACTCGTAGCGATCCGCCGACTGCTGCTCCGCAGTCTGACCATTCTTGGGGTAGAGGAAGAAATCATCGCCTGCCGGGGCCGGGGCCGCGGCCGGCGGTTCCCCAGGCTGCTCGGCTCCCGGCGGCGGAGCGGCCACGACGTAGCCATTGAGGTCCGGACGCCACTGATAGTAGATGTCATTGGCGTAGTAATACGGTACCCCGCCGAACCATAGCGTCGTATAGAACGGCGGCAGCACCGTCACGAACAGCCCGAAAGGCGGGCGTGTCACCACGAAGCCATACGGGCCTGGCGCATACCAGACACCGGCGCCGAAATAAAAGCGATTGCCACCGAACCCGTACGGGCGGTAGCCCTCGGGCAGCGCCCGCACGATCTGGCCGCGCGGCGGATAGTAATGGCCATGGTTGTAGCGGTTGTCGAGCACCATGCCGCGGGCGTCGCGCTGCATGCCAGGCCCTCGGTCGCCGCGCTCACCGGCAAAGCTTGAAGCGATCCCGGCCAGTGCGAGCACCCACAGTCCCGATAACACCAGCCATTTTCGCGTTGACCTGCTCATCTGTCCTTCTCTCCGATTCAAGTTCAAGCGGTCGTGTAGCCGCGCGCATCCAGGCACGCGCTGATGGCGCGCCGGTAATTCCAAGCCCCCGCAGCACCGCTGGCCGCGTAGCTATTGATACGCGCCTGTTCCACGTTGGCCTGCGCCTGCGCATTCGCGTCGCTGGCGGAGCCTATGGCTGCGCCCGTGATGCCCCCCAGGAGCAGACCGGCGCCCGCCTCACGCGGACCGGCGATGGCGGCACCGAGGATCGCGCCCGTAATGGCGCCGACCGCCGTGCCCGCACCGGGCGGCGTCGACGGCTCGACCACGACGCGCTGATCGGGGAGCGCGCGGCTCGGATCGAAGCCGGACTGCTGCACTGCCCAGAGATGACACTCATAGCGATCGCGCTCGAGCTGCTCCGGGCTCTGTCCCCTGGCGGGGTAGACCATGATCGGCCGCTGCACGGGCGCGCTCTGCATCACCATTCTTTGTGGGGGCGGCGCAACACATGCGGCCAACAGGGCCGACAGGGCCAAAAGGGACCCGCTACGCAGATTAAGTAATGATGTACGCATATGCTTCATAAACGACCAGCCCGTGGATAGGTTGACACACGCCGATGAACCCGGCCTGAACTGTCGTGCACGACCTCAACTATAGAGTGCGGCTTGCCGCCACAGTTTCAATGCTAGATTGGCATCCCTCATGAATACCGCCGATGTATCGAGCGACGGCGCGCCGGGCCCCCCCGCACCGGATCCGCCTGCATCCGCTCCCCTCGCCCGCGGCGTCCTCGCGGGTAGCGCCGTGCCGCTCCCCTAGAGCCCCGCCACGGCGCCGCCGAGCCCCTCGCACCCAGCGCCCGCGGCCGGCCCGTCCGGGGATTTGACCTGGCGCGTGGTTGGACTGGCCAACCTCTACCGGCTGCTGCTCTCGCCCGTCCTGATCACGTTGTACGTGTTTACCCGACCGACGCCGACCGTGGGCGGAGCCAATCCGCAATTGTTCATTTTGGTCTGCGTCTTTTACTGGCTGCTCGCAGGCCTGTTCGCCTTCAGTGGACGCGGCCACTGGCCGAGCCGCAGCGTCATGGTCCTGGCCCACACACTGCTCGATACGGTGGCCGTGGCGGTCTTGCTGTATTGCAGCGGCGGCGCGGCCAGCGGACTGGGCATCCTGCTGGTCATTCCGGTCGGGGCCATGGCGTTGCTGGGCGAGGGCCGGGGCGCCTTCGCCAACGCCGCGGTGGCCGCTCTGGGGATACTGCTGCAGCAGATCGCGGCCGTCGCCTTCGGCGATGCGCCCTTGGGCGATTATCCGCTGGCGGGCATGCAGGGCGCGGTGGTCTTTCTGGTGGCTCTGATGGCCTGGCCGATCTCCAGCCGGTTGCGTGAGAGTGAGGCGCTGGTTCGACGCGCGGCCGTCGATCTGGCCAATCTGGCGCAGGTTTCACAGTACATCGTGCAGCACCTGCGCGAGAGCATTCTGGTGGTTGATCCCGACGATTACATCCGCCTGATCAACGAATCCGCCGCACAGGTCCTCGGCGAAGCCGATGCCATACCCGGAGCGCTGCTTGGCGAGGTCTGCCCTAGACTGCTCTATCTGCTATCGACCTGGCGCACCCATGACATCCGCGATCGCAGCGACGCTGCTCAAACGTTCCTGGCGGCCGATGGTGCGCGCGTGGTTCGCCCGCATTTCGCCCCGCTCGGTGACAGCCATCCCTCGCCGGTGATCGTGTTCCTCGAGGACACCGGTGAGATCGCCGCCAAGGTGCAGCAGACCAAGCTCGCCGCGCTGGGGCGCCTTTCGGCCAGCATCGCCCATGAAATTCGCAACCCCGTCGGCGCCATGAGCCATGCGGCGCAACTGTTGGCCGAATCGCCGGAGCTGAGCGATGAGGACCGCCGCCTCACGCAGATCATGCAGGCCAACTCCAGTCGCGTCAGCGGCATCATCGATAATGTGCTGCGGCTGTCGCGTCGCGAGGCGCCCAAGCCGCAGCAGATCACGCTCGCGCAGTGGACCGCTCGATTTCGCGATGAATTCTGCGCAACGCTCGAGCTGCCGCGGCCGCAAATGCAGATCGAACCGCTGGCGACGGACGTGCAGGTGCGCATCGACGGCAGCCAGTTGCATCAGATCCTATGGAATCTATGTCAGAACGCCCTGACGCACGCGCTGCCGCTCGCCCCCGTGTCCACCGCCGTCATCCAACTGCGCTACGGCCGCCTCGGCGGCGTCGGCCGGCCCTATCTGCAGGTCGCCGATCGCGGCCCCGGAATCGCTGCGGCGGATGCCGAGCGCATCTTCGAGCCTTTCTTCACACGCGCCCAGCGCGGCACGGGCCTCGGGCTGTTCCTCGCACGTGAGCTCGCGGCCGCCAACGGCGCCACGTTGCTGTATGAGCCGCGCGAGGGGGGCGGCAGCCTGTTTCGCATCGTGTTTGCTGACCCGAGCCGCTGGAACGATCTGTATTCCTGACGCGTTCCGAACCACAATGATGACTCTATGCCGCTGACGCCGACCGTGTTGATTGTGGATGATGAACCGGATCTCATCGAGCTCGTGTCGCTGACGCTCGGGCGCATGAATCTCGCCACCGCGTCCGCGCTCAATCTGGCCGGGGCCCGCTCGCAGCTCGCCGCGCAGCGCTTCGGCCTGTGTCTGACGGACATGCGCCTGCCCGACGGTGACGGTCTGGACCTGGTGGCCTACATCCAGGAGCATCACCCGGAACTGCCGGTGGCAGTCATCACCGCCCACGGCAACGTCGAGCTGGCGGTTCGTGCGCTCAAGCTCGGCGCCTTTGATTTCGTTTCCAAACCCTTGGACCTGGGTGTACTGCGCAAGCTCGTCGCCACTGCGCTCAAGCTGCCCAAGCGCGCTGCGCCGGCCACCGTGGTCGAGGCCATCGAGCGCGGCTCGCTGCCAGCGCTCGCGCCGCGGCTGCTGGGTCATTCGAGCATCATGGCGTCGCTGCGTGAACTGATCGTGCGCGTCGCGCGCAGCCAGGCGCCGGTGCATATCACCGGTGAATCGGGCACCGGCAAGGAGCTGGTGGCACGACTGATTCACGATAGCGGTGCGCGCGCCGATGGACCGTTTGTGCCGGTCAACTGCGGCGCGATCCCCTCGGAGCTCATGGAGAGCGAGCTGTTCGGCCACAAGCGCGGCAGCTTCACCGGAGCCGTCGCCGATAAGAAGGGCCTGGTGCAGAGCGCCGAAGGCGGCACGTTGTTTCTGGATGAGATCGCGGATCTGCCGCTGCACATGCAGGTCAAGCTGCTGCGTGTCATCCAGGAAAAGACCGTGCGTCCGATCGGCGAGCAGCGCGAGATCCCCATCGACGTGCGCGTGCTGTCGGCGACACACAAATCGCTGGTCGAGGCGGTGGCGCTCGGCCGCTTTCGCGAAGATCTCTTCTACCGCATCAACGTCATCGAGATTCGGGTGCCGGCGCTGCGAGAACATGCGCTCGACATCCCGCAGCTGGCCGCCGCCATGCTGCAGCGTCTGTCGGGGCGTATCGGCGTGGCCGCACCGCAGATCACGCCTGCAGCACAGACGGCGCTGCAGCACTATGCCTTTCCGGGCAACGTGCGAGAGCTGGAGAATATTCTCGAGCGCGCCATTGCGTTGTCGGTGTCCGGAGTCATCGACGTGCAGGATCTGCAGCTGCGCCCGGCGGCCGCAGCTGGCAGCGCCGAGGGCATCGCTGCCGCCAGCAGCGCGCTCGAAGCGGCCGGTAGCACGCCAGGCCTCCCCGCGCCGGCTCACGAGGCCGATAGAGCGGCCAGTGCGGCCCTCGGCGATCAGCTCGAGCACCTGGAGCGCGAAGCCATCATCAAGGCCCTCGAGCAAACGCGCTACAACAAGACCGCCGCCGCGAAACTGCTGGGCATGAGCTTTCGCGCACTGCGCTATCGGGTCAAGAAACTCGGCATCGGATGAACCTGAGCGCGCCTGCGAGGCAGGGCTTGCGCCCCGGCGCTGCGGCGCGCATGACAAATCGCGTCACTTCCTTCCCCAGGATGTCAGACCTGTCGCCAAACATGGCCGGAGATTAAGTTCAACGTCGCCTGAGATGCAAAAAAGCCATTCATAAACAAATGGTTGTAACTGTGCCGCCACTGGCACGGCGGTTGCTTCCTTGCTGTTCAGCGGCTGCTTAGCCGCAGCCTTTCAACAACTGGAGTCTGCAAATTTTATGAAGACGCTTCAAAAGGGTTTCACCCTGATCGAACTGATGATCGTCATCGCGATCATCGGCATCCTCGCCGCGATCGCGATCCCGGCGTATCAGAACTACACCATCCGCGCGCAGGTCACGGAAGGCATCTCTCTGGCCGCTGGCTGGAAGACGGCCATCTCCGAATACTATGCGCAGAACGGTGCGTTCCCGACCTGCTCCACTACGGTGGCTGGCGGTGCTGCTGGCTGCGTATCGGTCACCGGTGCGTCGAACGGCAAGTACGTCTCGGCCATCACCGTGGTTGCTGGCGGTGAAATCGTGATTGCTTACGGCGGCCCGCAGGCCAACGCGAAGATTCCTGTCGCGTCGGTGCTCACGTTGAACCCGGGTCTCGACGCCAACAACGATGTCGTCTGGGTTTGCGGCACGGCGGCCCAGCCGGGTCTTCTGACTCCGCCGGTTGGCGCCACCGTGACCAACATCATAGCGGCCTACCTGCCGACCTCCTGCCACACTTGATCTGATCGAGACGATTCGATCTGTGGCTGGGAAGCCCCTCCTTGGAGGGGCTTCCTCTTTTGGGAAACCAATCACGCAGGGCATAGCGCCGATATGCAAACATCCCACTGATATTTGACATTGA